>Ga0302208_10000796_pt1 | contig 14212 bp, 7 predicted proteins | sample II_Fen_E2_3_FD_194577 | JGI IMG/M metagenome (GOLD analysis project Ga0302208, IMG submission 194577) | Peat permafrost microbial communities from Stordalen Mire near Abisko, Sweden - II_Fen_E2_3 | ecosystem: Environmental > Terrestrial > Soil > Wetlands > Permafrost | place: Sweden: Abisko...
TATTCACAACAGTGATCGCCGACACCTTCTACTACAGCTATAGCGCCTGAATTGCGGACGCAAAAACGCTCACCCACACGACCATTAATGTATACTTCACCACTCGTTGCACCATACAAGATTGTATTACCGGCAATAGTGTTTTTTTCTGCCTCATAGTGACTACGAATAGGTGGCAACAAAGCAATACGTCCGCCACTTAGCCCTTTACCCATATAATCATTCGCTTCACCTTCTAATTTAAAGCTAACTCCAGCAGTAAGAAAGGCTCCAAAACTCTGACCGGCAGATCCTTTAAATTTAAGACTCAAAGTACTCTCAGGCAAGCCCTTCCCTCCATGTCGTGCTACAATCGCGCCACTGAGCATAGCACCTACTGAACGATCTGTATTTGAAATAGAGTACTCAAGAGAGACCTCTTTTTGCTCTTCGATAGCAGCCTTTGCATGCGCAATGATATCTACATCTTTTACTTTTTCAATATCATGATTTTGATCAACCGCATGATGAATGGCTGCAGAAGCAGCTTGAGAAGGGAACATTGTTAGCTTACTTAGATCCACAAGATCAAGCTTCTCATTTCCATTCTTTATTTCCTTACGTATAATCAAATCACTACGACCAATAATATCATCCATTTTCTCAAAGCCCATTTCTGCAAGATACTCACGAATTTCTTCAGCCAAGAATTTAAAATAAGTAACTAAATATTCCGGTTTTCCTACAAAACGTTCTCTAAGCGCTTTATCCTGAGTTGCAACACCCATCGGACAAGTATTTGTATGGCACTTACGCATCATTACGCAACCTAATATCACTAGCGAAATAGTACCAAATGCATATTCCTCAGCACCAAGTAAAGACATCATGATAATATCACGTCCTGTCTTCAGTTGTCCATCCGATTGCAAAACTACTTTACCACGTAGTCCATTGATTACTAATGTTTGCTGCGTCTCAGATAATCCAATTTCAGGTGAAACGCCAGCATAACGCATTGAACTGATAGGAGAAGCTCCTGTACCACCCTCCGCACCAGAGATAACAATAAGATCAGCTTTCGCTTTTGCGACACCTGCTGCGATAGTACCTACTCCACTTTCAGCTACCAACTTCACGCTAATTTTCGCCTTCGGATTCACATTCTTCAAATCAAAGATAAGCTGTGCTAAATCCTCAATAGAATAAATATCATGATGAGGTGGAGGTGAAATAAGAGATATTCCAGGTATAGAATGACGCGTTTTCGCAATTACTTTATCCACCTTGAAGCCAGGAAGCTGACCTCCCTCACCCGGTTTTGCACCTTGTGCTACTTTAATTTGTATTTCATCAGCATTTACTAAATACTCAGTAGTAACTCCAAAACGCCCAGAAGCGACCTGTTTAATTGCACTACGTGTATTTGGTTCACCCTCTTTTATATTGAAACGAGCAGAGTCCTCACCGCCCTCGCCGGTATTGCTACGACCACCTATCTCATTCATAGCAATAGCCATTGCCTCATGAGCCTCTTGGCTAATTGCACCGAATGACATCGCTGCAGAGCAAAAACGCTTCATGATAGTTTCAACAGGCTCTACCTTATCAATAGAAATTGGATTACGCTTCACTTCAAAAAAATCTCGCAAGAAAATAGGACGAGCCTTTTCATCTACTAATTTCGTAAACTCTTTATATTTTTTATAACTTCCCAAACGAGTTGCAATCTGCAAAGAAGAAATCACTTCTGGATTCCAAGCATGATCTTCACCATCTTTACGGAATACATAGCGTCCTTCATTGGTAAGCATTTCGGATTCCATATTAAATCCGGCATCATGCATTTTAATTGCATCCTTTGCAATCTCTTCCAAGCGAAGGCCTCCAATAGTAGAAAGGATTCCGCCAAAATAAGAATCTGTTAGTTCCTGACTCAAGCCAATCGCTTCAAAAATCTTTGCTCCACGATAAGAACGAATCGTACTGATTCCCATTTTGCTCATTATCTTTAGAAGACCTTTAGAAATTGCCTTTATATAATTTTTTTCAGCTGTTCCATAATCCAATTGTATTTCTTTCTTAGCCACTTGATCATCAAGTATCGCGAAAGCCATATAAGGATTAATGGCACTTGCCCCAAATCCAAGAAGCAAAGCAGCATGCATTACTTCACGAATTTCACCACTTTCAATAATAAGTGCCGTTTGCACACGTTTACCTACAGAAATAAGATGATGATGCACCGCACTTACTGCCAACAAAGAAGGGATAGCTGCATGCTTCGTGTCAATATCGCGATCAGAAAGAATTATATAATTTACTCCATCTGCTACAGATTGCTCAGCTTTCTTACAAAGTTCTACAAGTGCCTCACGAAGACCAACATCTTTTTTGTCAATGTCAAAAAGGATAGGAAGCTTGACTGTTTTAAAACCTTTATAACGAATATTGCAAAGAAGATCAAGTTGGGTATTAGTTAGTATCGGGCAATTCAAACGAACCATCTTACAATGATTTTCGTTCGGACTAAGTATGTTCATACCTACTGCACCTATATATTCAAATAGTGACATCACTAATTCCTCACGAATTGGATCAATAGGAGGATTTGTTACCTGCGCAAATTGTTGACGAAAATAATTGAATAAAAGTTGGGGCTTCTCGCTCAAAATAGCTAAAGGAGTATCATTACCCATTGAACAAATTGGTTCCTGGCCACTTTGAGCCATAGGTAATATCAAGCGCCCAATATCTTCTCTTGAATAAGCAAAAGAATGCAACATTCGACTATAATTATCAACCTTATGCGAAATTACACGACCAGATTTTAGCTCATTCAATTCAATACGTCCCAAGCTCAACCATTGACGATAGGGCAGTTCCTCCGAAAGCTCCTTCTTCAGTTCACCATCATAATATATCTTACCTTTTTCAGTATCGATAAGTATAATCTTACCTGGCTGCAAGCGACCTTTTTGACGAATTTCTGTAGGATCGAAATCCATAACCCCAACCTCAGAAGCGACCACCATCGTGTCGTTTTTGGTAATAAGGAAACGTTGCGGACGGAGTCCGTTACGATCAAGCATTCCGCCGGCAAAGCGACCATCGCTAAATAGTAATGCTGCAGGACCATCCCAAGGTTCCATGAGAATTGAATGATATTCATAAAAAGCTCTCAAATCCTCTGTGATCGGATTTTTCTCATTAAACGATTCAGGCACAAGCATTGCCATTGCATGAGGCAAACTAAGACCAGACGCTAAAAGGAATTCCAACACATTATCCAGTGAAGCAGAGTCACTCATGTTAGGCTGTACAATTGGACAGATATCTTTTATATCACCCAATGCAGGAGAAGAAAGAACACTCTCACGAGCTTCCATCCATGCACGGTTACCACGAATTGTATTGATTTCTCCATTGTGAGCTAACAAACGAAAAGGTTGTGCTAAACTCCAAGTTGGAAATGTATTCGTACTAAAGCGAGAATGCACCAAAGCCAGCCCAGAAGTCAAATAGCTATTTGTTAGATCAGGGAAGTAGGTACGCACCTGATTAGAAGAAAGCATACCTTTATATATAATATTCTTTGTGGAAAGAGAACAAACATAAAAATCATTTTTTCCTGCAATAGAAGAAAGACGAACGCGATTCTCCACCTTCTTACGAATTATATAAAGACGACGATCAGGATATTTCTCATCACTAGCAAAGCCCGTAATGAAGACCTGCTTGATGTCTGGTTCAGTCAACAAAGCTTCTTCACCAATATCTTCTCTATTTGTAGGCACAGCACGAAGATGCATCAAAGTGAGCCCGTCTTTTTCAACTTCCTCAAGAAGTATACTCAATATTTCACTTTGGCTCTGTTCTGCTTTAGGGAGAAAAAAAAGTCCCGTGCCATAAGTTCCCTTTTCAGGGACAGGAATGCCTTGAAGAAGAATAAATTCATGAGGAATTTGGAGCATAATACCTGCCCCATCACCTGTTTTACTATCTGCACCCTCCGCACCACGGTGAGCCATATTCTCTAATACCTTAAGTGCTGATTCCACCAGCTCATGCGATTTATTACCATGGATATTTACAACCATACCCACACCACAAGCATCGTGTTCATAGCTTGCATCATAAAGTCCCTCGCTCATCGGACGACGTACGCCGAGACTTTCATTCTTTTTGTTGTTGTTGTTGAAAAGCTCTTTTTCCTTCATCTACTTTGACTTTTTAGGTGTCCGTGTCTTACGACATATCAAATTGTCTGCAAAATTACGAATAAAATTTCATTTTGACACTAATATAAAACGCAAAAATAAAATAATTTTTTGTGTTTGTTTTTTCGATCTGATAATTCACACATAATAATACTATATCGTTTATAACTTAAAACAAAAACTAGTTCATTTTCTATCAGATTAAAACAATTTGAAGAAAAATGCATTTTGATTACATTTTCATTTAGTTACTGTCAAATCGAAAAGTCAGATCGAATAAAAAAGCCTTTCACATTTTAGAATAAAAACAGGTTTCTTTTTGCATTTATCACAAAAAGGAGCTATCTTTGTCGCTAAAACAGTATAACATTATGAAATGCCTTCCCCATAATAAAATAAAGCAATGGACCTCCTCTCTTCTTTGCATTGCAGCGATTTCCATTGGAATGCTCACAGCGTGTAATAAGTCACCTCAGAAACAGGATTCCAAAACACTAACAAAAGGAGCTAGGGGCATCACTCTAACAGACTCATTAAAAACTAAATCTTTTTTTACAGACAGCGATTTCGCTATCCTGAAAGAAAAAAATCCAGAACAATGGAAACTCGTTACCGACCTACTTTCTATTTATTTTCAAACTCGCTACGAAGAAGAAACAATATTGGGCGAAATAAAGCTCCCAATGAAAGTAATTAGCCAGCGCCTTGCACAAAGTCCCAATTTATGGAAAGACCTCAAGAGTTCTACAGAAATTATACGTTTCCGCACATTCGCACAACAAGCAAAACAATTAGCCAACTTTCCAACCTCTTCTAGCTACGAGAAGAATTGCCAAAAAGCGCTCCTTGATTTCCTCGATCTTTACCTCATGCAAGAAGCGCATGAAGGCGTTTACCAATATCCTAAAAGCAAAAGCCTCACTATGGCTCTGAGCCAAGAAAACTCAGCCTGGATTTACCTTTTAGGAGCCGAAGCAGACCTTGGAGATATATTATTACGACTGAAATTTTCGGATTCTTTTCATCAATTAGGTTTACAAAAAGGCAGATTTTTAGCATCATTGCAAAAGCATTGTTTCGATAGCGAAAGAGAAACTTATTTTGCACTAACTTCATCTACTTACAATCCCAATTTTTCAGGATATGTAACATGGGCAGAAACCAAATCTGAATATGCCAAACTTGCCACACGAATGCAGCAACAATATCAAACCCAACCTATACTTTGCCGCAATTTAATAAACGCCTTAAATGCAGAGCAAAATAGTTGGTTTTCTCTTGTTAAAGCACGTGATGCTGTACAAGAATTGCTTTCCAGTAATGCACAAAAAGTTTATTCGTCAAATTCTAGGGAACTCAAAAATGAGCATCTTAAGGACCTACAAACCGGCTTTGAGCGGAATTTTCAATAAAAGCACAAATCAAAATTGTACATAATACTTCAACCGTTCTAAATCTCTGGAGCTAAATTCCTGATATAAACCTAACTCGTCTAACGTATGGAAATTACCGAACTTCTTACGATGCTCGACAATTACCTTGGCTTGATAAAAATTAAGATATGGATGTGCTGCAAGATGCTCTACACTAAAACGATTAATCAGCAACACACGCTTTGGCTTTGAGCAAATCCGAAACCAAACAAGAATATTATCTACCCTTTCAGATTCCGATTTACCTGAGGCCTCTCCCACATCCGAACGGCTTCCCAAATATTTCACTTCTCTTAATTGATCCACAGTATAAAATCCGCCCAATTGCTTGCGATAGTTTACAATACGCCGTGCAGTACCAGAAGCAATGCCTGGCACCTTCTTCAAATCAATTGTATCCACCGTATTAAGATCCAGTTGTACTAACTTCGTATACTTTTCTTGCTTCTGAAAAGAAGCTGCAAACTGCTTTGAAAGCGTATCCTTTGGAACACGCTGAAAGGCCTCTCCAATACGAATGTAAGGAGCCATTCTTGCATAATGCGCAGAGGCCAAGTCATAAATACGAGCAAACTCACTCGCTTTACGAAAAGCCTTTCCATTAGCCCTATAGCGTAACACATTATGCGCCATGTAGGGCATTAACCCTAGTCGCACAAAAGCTGAAGAGTCTGCCGTATTCGGATCGAATTCAAAAAGAATTGCCTTGCGCCAACAACCCGCTTTATAATTTCGAAGCTGCGAATAATAGCCTTCGGGATGCCCTCTTTTTGCGTCATCACTAAAATCTTCAAACCCCGAGCTATCATCCCATCCAACGGGCTTTATACCTTCCTTAAAACGCTGATAATTTGCATCATACTGCTGTACCTTTTCGTATTGCGTTGCTCGGTGTTTATACTCCGTCCAAATCCAGAAACTAGCACTTACAAAAATTAATACACCCAAAACAAAAAGCCCTCGTAATTCAGCACGAGAGAAATAGAGCCAATCTTTCCAAGAATTCTTAGTCATCGCTATTTTTTACACTTCTTTTTCAATTGCAAAGGTATACATTTTCTTTTCTTTCTTTGCATATCTCAAAAGAAAAATATACCTTTGCCTCCAAACATAAAAAAAACGAATCACTCCAAGGCCATGAAAAAGATCTTCAGTCTCATAGGCATTTTTCTCTTTTGTTTCTACTTTCAGCTTACCATTCATGCAGAAAGCAAAAACTTAAGTACACCCTCCTCTGAAGGAATCTTAATTATTAGAGGGAGCAATGATTTTTTCCCATTTGAATATCTAAACGAAAGAGGTGAACCGGAAGGCTTTAATATTGATTTAATAAAGGCGATCATGAAAAAGTTGAATCGCCATTACCAGTTAAGGCTAGAGCCTATCGAGAAAGTACTGAGAGAATTCAAGTACGGCCAAGTTGACATTATAACAGGATTAACCAATAGCCCTTTTTGGGGAAACGACTTTCTCTTTGCGAATCCACATTATGCAGTAAGCCTTGATATTATTAGCCGTAAAAAAGATGAACATTATAAAAGCACTCACGATCTTATTGGCAAAGACGTAATTGTTTGTGAAAATGGTTGGGGATATAGTTATTTACTTTCTCAAAAAGGTATAAAGAGAATCATAACTGTAAACAATTTATCAAAAGCGATGAGCCTTCTAAATGGTGGAAAATATGATGCCATCTTATGCAGCGAATCAGCCTCACTTGCAGTAGAAAGAGAAGGCTATGAAAATCTTATTATTCAGAAAACCCAATCGGCCTCACAAGGTTATTGTATCGTTATACATAAGCACAATCTACAGTTGCAGAAGCAAATTAATAATGCCTTGCGAGAGTTAAGGTACGATGGCACTTATAATCGTATATTTCATAATTGGTTTCAAGATAAAGAAAAGAAAAATCTCTCAGGCAGTGTTCTACTAGCTATTCTTACTCTTTGCGCATCCAGCGCAATAGCTATACTTTTCAGTCTCTTATTACGCTATCGGATTAAGACAGTCACAAGATTATTAGAGAAAACCAATCGACAAATGAAATTGGCAATTGCTGCAGGAGGTATTGATTTGTGGACTTATAATATTGAAGAAGAACGCTTTTATTATATCTATGGAAAAGACAAAAAGAGCTACAACAATGATTGGGATAGTTACGATAAAAATGATAATCAACCCTACAAGAACGAAAAAACAGGCATAACAACTTTTGCTGAATCAATAAAAAAATTGCATCCTGATTTTTTAGAGAAATACAAGAGCGAGTTCAATGCCATCATAAATGGCGATAAAAGGAATAGTACTTTTGTCGTTCAAATGCAAAACGTAGATAATAGCCCGCAATACAATTACCTTGAATTTACAATAAGCGGAATAAAAAATAAGATAGGAGAAATCGTTGGAATCAGAGGCTTACAAAGAAATATTACCGAAGAGCAAAGGCAAAAAGTAGAGATTGAACAAAAGATAACTCTGCTTAATAGTATTTATAAGAATCTCCCAATAGGCCTATGCGTGTATAACAAAGAAGGAAAAATGATTGTAATCAATGAAGCTTGTCTCAGTATCTTTGGTATTCCCGATAAAAGCATCGTGCTAGAAAGCAATCTGCACAACGAGCCCAATATTCCCCAAAAGCACAAAGAACAACTTTTCAAAGGCGAAGACGTCAGTTATATTATCGAATACGACTTCGATCTGATGGCTAATTCAAGTGTAAGAAGATTCAAAAAAGGGATCGTTCATATTGAAGCAAAAGCAGCTGTTCTTCACGCCTCCAACGGGAGTATTGATGGGTATCTCTTCATTTATAATGACATCACTTCAAGCATTGAAACCCAACAACATTTAAAAACGGCAAAAGAAGAAGCTGAACGTTCTAATAAACTAAAATCTGCTTTCTTAGCCAATATGAGTCATGAAATTCGCACTCCGCTCAATGCCATTGTAGGTTTCTCGGAATTGCTAACTTCAGCTGATGATCAAAAAGAGCGTGAAGAATTTTATAAAATTATTGCAACGAATAATGAGTTACTCTTAAAGCTTATCAATGACATTCTCGATTTATCAAAAATTGAAGCCGGTTACCTTGAATTAAAAAATTCACCTTTCGAAATCAACGCCATGTTTAAAGAAATCAGTTTTTCACTTAAACAACGTATTAAAGAAGATGTGGAATTACGTACCAGCCTACCTTGTGAAAGTTGCTGGGTCAATCTTGATCGCAATCGATTGATTCAAATTATCACAAATTTTGGTACAAACGCTATCAAATACACACACCAAGGAAACATCACATTAGGTTATAAATTAATCGATGATGGACTCAATTTATATGTCAGCGATACAGGAGCAGGAATTTCAGACGAGAATCAGGCAAAAGTTTTCGATCGATTCGAAAAGTTAAACGACTTTGTACAAGGCACCGGTTTAGGCCTCTCTATTTGTAAATCAATAGCTGAATCATATGATGGAAAAGTCGGTGTTTCCTCTACTCCTTCCAAAGGCAGTTTGTTTTGGTGTTGGATACCTTGTAAGCCAGAAAAAAACTTATCCCAAGGAGCATTACTACAAAATGAAACATACATGATAGAGGAACCTACTACGAATGAGCAGGAGGCCTCTCGTACAAAAAACATTCTAATTGTGGAAGACAATCCAAGCAACGATTTATTACTAACCTCAATGATTAAAGGAAACTACCTTTTATGGCATGCTACTAATGGAAGAGAAGCTGTAGATTTCGTTCGAAGTCAGGTTTTCGATCTAATCTTCATGGATTTAAATATGCCACTAATGGATGGTTTCGAGGCCACACAAAGAATCAGAGAGTTTAACCTAGAAACGCCCATTATAGCTGTCACAGCTAATGCCTTTGAGAACGACAAGTTCAAAGCATTAGAGATTGGGTGCAGCGATCTGATAATTAAACCTATTCATAAAGAAAGTCTGCAAAGTATTTTGCAAAAATATTTGCCATCTTAGCCCAATCCGAATAAATTATGCCACATACACATTCACATCAAGATCAACTGCTTTCCTCACTCAACAAAGCTTTTTTGTGGGGCATTGCATTAAACAGCATTTTCGTTATTGCAGAGTTTATTGCCGGATACCTCTATAATTCGGTAGGACTTATCTCAGATGCCGGACATAATCTGAGCGATGTAGGTACTCTTCTTTTATCCCTATTTGCCTTCCGAATAGCCCAACGAAAAAGAAGCACCCACTATACCTATGGGCTCAAGAAGAGTACCATATTGGTTTCTTTGTTCAATGCAATCATACTGCTTTTTACAGTAGCTTTTATCATTTATGAAAGCGTAGAGCGATACACAAACCCACAGCCCATAAAAGGCGAAGTCATCGCCTGGGTAGCCAGCATTGGTATTTTAGTAAACGCCTCCACAGCTTTACTTTTTATGCGCCAGAAAAATAGAGATCTAAATATAAAAGGAGCTTATCTACACATGGCTGCTGATGCCCTTGTTTCACTCGGAATAGTAATTTCAGGAATAGTAATAGCAGCAACTGGTTGGTACCTTATTGATCCAATCATGGGTTTACTTGTAGCCGGGGTAATTCTTTATTCCACATGGAGCCTATTGCAAGACAGTCTACGACTATCACTCGACGGAGTACCTGCTGAAATAAACATAGAGAAAATTAGTGCACTTATTCGCAACGTACCTCAAGTTGAAGGAGTACACCATATACATCTTTGGGCTATCAGCACTACTGAGAATGCACTCACCGCGCATATTGTAATTGCCGATTTTAGCAAAGGAGTACAAGAGTTGAAAGAGCAGATTCGCGACCTACTTGAGAAGAACGGCATTACACATAGTACGCTTGAATTTGAATTAAAAAATGAAAACTGCGATTGCGAATGCCAATAATTTTGTAACTTTGCCTCGCAAAACAAAAACAAAATAAGATGTTTAAAACCAATGACTATTTTGAAGGGCGTGTAAAATCAATCGCCCTTGAATCGGCTGAAGGAACAGCCACAGTAGGTGTAATGGCCGCAGGTGAGTACGAATTCGGCACCTCCACCATTGAAGTAATGACCGTTATTTCGGGCAAATTAACGATCCTTCTTCCAGGAGAAAGTGAATGGAAAACCTATAAAAAGTTCGAAACCTTTGTAGTTGATAAAGGCGTCAAATTCCAAGTAAAAGCTGAAGAAGATACCCCTTATCTCTGCCTCTACAAATAACACGAATCTAGAGTTTATAACAAAGAAGAAAACACTGCAAGTACCTATTTGCAGTGTTTTCTTCTTTGTTATAAACATTTAAAAACATATTAGTGCGCTGAACGATAGTCGATAGCCCGATTAAGTAAGTCGTTAAATTCTTTGACTTGTCGAAAATGAAGCACGGCATATTCCAACAAATCTTTTCCCAAAAGCACTTTTTCCGGTAAAGAAGCCATCAACGAAAAATCTTTCAATTTAAGATACTCAGCATATTCAGAATCCTTTGGATATCCTGCAGGGACCCTCATTAAAGAATGGTTACCTTCGAGTTTAAACCCTTCTGCATGGGCAACAGCCTGCAAAAAGCCAGCTCCATTAGTATAAATTTCCTCACGCACATTTTTTAAAGCCTCCTTTTCAGGGCAATATAAACCGGCAGCAAGAAGATGACTACCAATATATCCCGCTTCCTTGGGTTCTATATGGAAATAATATCCGGCATATCCTGAGCTCTTGCCACCCCGACAAATATAAGCGGCCATATAATTTTTATAAGGTTCTTTATTGGTCGAAAAGCGAGTATCTCGATAGATACGATAAATGCACTGTTTCACATCCAATCCTGCAATAGAAGAATCAAAAGTCGCTATCTCAGCAATTAGTTCCGCCAAAAAAGCATTAAATCGTGCCTGCGCCTCAAGATATTCCTCTTTATGAGCATTAAACCATTCCCGATTATTGTTTCCACAAAGTTGTTCAAGAAAAGAAAGTGTTTGTTTCATATCATTCCTATTTTAACTAATTAGCAATTCAATTTCTATTTTTTTTTATCCATTCTTCTATAACTTCCGGATAATATTTATATTCTAACTCATGTACACGAGTTGCCAAAGTTTCTGGCGAATCATCAGACTTTACGAAACAACTAGTTTGAAATAAGATACCACCAGAATCATATAATTCATTTACCAAATGTATCGTAATACCACTTTCTTGTTCACCCGCTTCAAGCACGGCTTGATGAATGTGCAAACCAAACATCCCTTTTCCTCCAAACTTCGGTAACAATGAAGGGTGGATATTAATTAAACGATTCGGATACACTCGAAGTATCCACTCAGGGATATGCACAAGAAAGCCCGCCAATACAATAAAATCCACTTTATAATTTTGCAAAGTAGAAAGAATCGGTTCCGTTTCTACAAATGCCGCACGAGAAAAAACCACAGAAGGTACTCCCGCCGCTTCAGCCTTCTGTAAGGCTCCTATTCCTTCTTTGCTCGCTAACAAAAGCGCTATTTCTATTTCTTTATTTTTAGCAAACGCACTCATAATGCGCTCTGCATTTGTACCTTTGCCCGAGGCAAATATCGCAATTCTAGTTTTCATACCTGCAAAAGTAATAACTTTTATTGGTTTTACTAAAAAATAGAAAGAAATATTTTATGCCTCAGGAAAAAGAACAACTCGGATTTAAATTATAGTCTTTTATTCCTTTGTGATTTTCTTTATATAAGTATTATCTCCTAAAACAACACTAATAAAATAATATCCGGGAGCAAAATTCGACAAGTCAAGGCGTACAGACTCTTCACCTTCAACTGTCGTTGTGGTCACAATTTTGCCGGAACCGTTAATAGCACGTACTATTGCTTTGTTTTTAATAGTACCTAAAGAAACAACACAATAATCGGAAACAAGTATAGGATAAACCTTTATTTGTTCCATTTGAATAGTCCGTAAATCCGTTGCTTTTACAACTCTCAATATACCATTAGAAAGCAATGCACTAGTATCCCACTGTAATCCATCGCCCGGAGCTGTTGGAGAAATAGAATAAGTTCCTGAAATCGTGCCGCTCACATTAAACAACTGTATTTCATCTGCTTCAACAAAATCCTTAGAAGAAGAAATATCAATAGTTGCATCAGCCATCTTTACATTCCCTGAAACCACAAACTTATCATAAGATGATGTTCCACGCCTCTTTACAGACAATGTAGATCCAGATTCCAAAGTAAGATTTCCGTCTATCGTAATGGAACCAGGTATCACAGTACTTATCCCGGCACCCAATGTTCCACCAGATTTCACATTGACCGTTTTCACAGATCCAGAACCCGCCAAAGTTCCAGTTGATTGTATATTTATAGTTGAACTCGTAGTGTATCCACTTGCAGCATTTGCTAGCACCTTACCTTCATAGATATTAATAGTAGCAGAACTCTCTCCGGTAAGAGTCCACGTTCCAGTACCATATTTATTAACAGTAATCCCACTTAGTATACCTGCAAAAGTAGTATTCGTATTATCATATCCAATATTATACGTGCCATTACAAAGAGTCGCCGTTGCGCTAGTGCTTGTCAATGAACCTATTTTGCTTGTTGCTGAAATAGCACTAGCCGAACCTTGCCCATAATGCCCCATCCATAAGCCATCACCAAGTGTTAATGCCGTAGCCGACATGTCCATTGCTTTACTCAAGCGGAACTGACTTCCTGTAACACTCAATTTGCCTTTAAAAGCACTCCAGTCTGCTAACATATCAGTACGCACATAAGGAATAGAAAGTTTTACTGCTCCCTCTCCTGAAAAGCTGCCATTAATATAACAACGAGAGCCTGCATTCAACGCAGCTGTAGATCCCAAAGGTACTACCACCGCATAATTAAAATTAGGAATAGCACTCGTACTGTTATTATCGAATATTTGAACTGTACCCGACTGTATCGTTAGTGTAGAGCCTAATTTTCCAAAAGTCGTATTATATGACCCCATAGCAAGCGTCCCTCCATTCACTAATGTGCCACCTGTATAGATATTGTTTCCGGAATAAGTCAAATTCAACTGCCCGGATCCTTTTTTAACAAGTTCACCTGTACCCGTAATTATTCCTTTTAACGTAGTATACCCGCTAGTGATATTTAAAGTAGCAGTTCCATCAATAGTCATTCCACGAGTAGTTGCCGTATTGGCATTATTCACAATAATAACTGCATCCGAGATTTTTAAATTACTAGGCAATGCAGTTGCCGCACCGATACTACTAGGCAAACCCGCCTCAGCCAATTCATTAACTATCAACGTGCCTCCATTCACAATCGTCGCACCCGTATAATCACTATTCACAGCCGAAAGTGTAAGATTACCTGTACCTTGCTTCACTAATGCACCCGTTCCACTAATTGCTCCTGTTCCAGTAAGCACAAAATTCTTAATATCATTAAGGAAAGTCATTCCAGTTGTCTCTACCGTTCCATTCACTGTTATCGCACTTGTAGTAGCCTCATCATTAAAAATAATTTCATCCCCTGAAACAAAAGTCGTATTTGCTCCATCTAATTTAAAATTTTCTGTATCAAGGTTCCAGT
>Ga0302208_10000801_pt1 | contig 14164 bp, 13 predicted proteins | sample II_Fen_E2_3_FD_194577 | JGI IMG/M metagenome (GOLD analysis project Ga0302208, IMG submission 194577) | Peat permafrost microbial communities from Stordalen Mire near Abisko, Sweden - II_Fen_E2_3 | ecosystem: Environmental > Terrestrial > Soil > Wetlands > Permafrost | place: Sweden: Abisko...
TACGGATGGAACACAAAAAGCAAGCGCGTCGCTATATGGGAACCCTGAACGGCCTACGGCAACGCCCGCAAGTGAGCCGCGTAACGTAACTCCCGTCGAGCCAGTTGCCCCCGCGCCCGCCGCCGTTGTCGAGCCGGACCCGGAACCGGAACAAGACGCGCCGACGGTTGCGGAACTCGCAAAGCAAGCCGATCCGGTTGTAATCCTTGACCAGAGGATTGAATTACAGCGTGTGATTGAGCATTACCAAAAAAATACACTCACGCCCGAAACCCTAAAAGATACCGCAAAAAATATCTTGCTATGGTTAAAGAGCAACGCAAAGGCAACGGAAGACGCGGTATACTGGCCGAAAGCGATAAAGGTGATGACGGATATCGAGTCGAGCGTACCGCCCGAAATGCGGATAGCGCACGGGGTGAAGTAATGGAAGGAACCGAAGAGAAAAATAAAAGCCGATACTTATGTATTGTTCGTAACATAAGAAACAACCAGTCAAAAGCGTGGAACTCAAGAAACATGAACTGGGTTTTATTGGCTAAATATTTTGGACTTGGTTCAACAATGTCGCACGAATGGTGTAAATGGCTAGGAATTGATCCGGAATTATATAAAGCATAATAGCCATGTTGACAAAATGTCATGATACATGATACGATAAATAATCAAAAGGAGAGAAACGGGAATGAACACGCTTAACAGTATTTTAATTGAAGGAAACGTAGTTAATGATGCAATTGTCAGAGAAACACCGACAGGAAGTTTGGTATGTAATTTTTCAATTGCGTCAAATCGCTATTACAAACAGGATGACGAGTTCGAGCAGGAGACTTCATATTTTGAAATCGAAACATGGAGCAAGCTTGCCGAATCTTGCGGAAAATGTTGCTTGAAAGGCCGTGGCGTTCGCATTTCTGGCCGTATTAAGCAAAACAAATGGACTGACAGCGAAGGTAAAAACCAGTCAAAAATTATAGTAATTGCTGAACACGTCGAGTTCAAGCCGGTGAAATCATGATTAAATTTGCTGAGTGCCCGGACTTGCATCGTAGCCCCGAATGGGCAACCGTCTCGACAATGATCGAAAATGCAATCATCCATGCGGCTGAAACTCACGCGGTTGACTTTGTTGCTCTTGTTGGCGATTACCATGACAAACCCACGTATGCAAGCGAGAAAGGCGGTATAAAAGAAGAAATAGATTTTATCAAGCGATTATCTTCTATTTGTCCCGTTGTCGCCATCGAAGGCACTCCTTCGCATGATGCGCCGGGAAGTTATAGCCATCTCGAAGAAGTCGGCCTTGTCTTATTACAACCGGGTAAAATGTACGGATACGGTGACTTCAAAACAATGACGAACCGCGTTCGCGAACTGGACGTCAACAAAGGATGGGATGGATCGCCTTCTTGTATCATTTTCGGAATACCTGAACCCGCAAAATCATGGGCGCAGGCAAACGACGCGACACTTTCCGCTGACGAAATTAACGCCCGTGTAGTGGAACTTGTTGGTCAATTGATCGATGAAGAAATAGCGCCGCGTCGCGCAATGTTCCCAAACATTCCAGCTATCGGACTTTTCCACGGTAACGTATCGGACGCGCATGACAGAGAATGCGAGACTGATGAAATCTTAAAAAAATCCGATATCGTTATCAAGGCTGAAACATTTTCACGCGCCAATCTTTCTCGCTGGTCTTTCGGCCACTTGCATAACAAGCATGAAATGAAAAATGTATGCGGTGGATATGCAGGGTATGCGGGTATGGATAAAAACCCGTGGGCGCCTGGAAAACTCGGATTTTTCCCGTCAATGAATATTGTAACCATTGATGATGACTTAAAAGTGTCAATCGAAGCCGAATCATACGGGACCCCGATGCGATTGAAAATCACTGAGCCGCTGCCAACGTACCGAAACGATACCGCATACTGGATTGTATCGTCCGATCCTCTCGCAATCGATCCCGCGCTATCAGGTGGACACTCATGGAGCCGGAAGACCGATGCGGAAAGCATATCTGAAACTTCGCGCCGTGTTGACGCGGAAACCATGGGAACGGCTGAAAGTTTGACTGACCTTGCAAAATTGTATGATCCCGAAATTACTCCGTCCGTAACGCTAAAACTTGCAGAGATCGAGCGCACTATCCCGCGTCCCGTCACCATTGAGCGAGACGTTCGCGTGCTTGACGTTACCGTAACGGGTGCAAAGTTCTGGAACGGCGAAACCGTTAGCGTCAATATCAAAGACCTTCAAAACGGACTCACGCAGCTCGCCGGTGAAAATGGAAGCGGTAAATCAAGCCTTGCAGGATTCTGTACGCCATATCCGCTTTTTGTCGGCAAGGAAACTGACTCCGGCCGGAGTTCTGCGATAAAAGATTTTTTTCAAGAAAGCGAGTCTGGAATCAAGAAGACAATTTTGTTTAATGGAGAAAAGCATGAACACCTGATAACAATCAGGGGAGCGCACACGCAGAACCCAAAAACAGAATGCTATCTATCGGTTTCCGGTATTCCGCAACTTGAAAAAGCAACGTTCGATGATATGATGACGAAGTGTGAAGAATTGTATGGGAAGTTTGATGATTACCTTTTAACAAGCTTTTACGTGCAACCGCTTCAGGGCAAAGCCGAATCGGGTTTGATGACCGCAAACATGACAACCGTTCGCGACCTTGTGCAAAATATCGCCGGGATCGATCATCGAAGTGAGAAAGAATACGCGCTATCGAAAATCAGAGAAATTGAAAATGCAACCGTGCGGGAATCTTTGCAGATCGACGCGGATGAAAACGCGATACCGGATAAAGATCAAACAAGCGCAGATCATTACAATCTTATTGTTGATCGTGATACCCTGATAGTCTTAAAGCCGGTGAAAGAGTCAATTATATCAACCGCCGAACTCGCCTATAATTCCCGCAAACTCGAAGCAGATCGAGATACCGAACGCGCTGAACGCAAAGCGCGATTACTCACGGACGCGCGAACGATTAACGGAGAAATTACCGCGCACGAAACACGATCCACTGAGCTTACGTCGTTGATTGAGTTCGCGCCCATGTATCGGTCGACACTCGAGGGCGACGCGCTCATTAAGGCAACGTATGCAACCGCGCGAATAGAGCTTGCAGAAATAGAAAAGCTCAATGCAATAGGACGGCTTGCAGAACAAACATCCTCCGCCCGTGTTCGCGAAATTGATGCGGAAATTGCGCGATTGAAAACAGCGGATGAAACCGCGCACAATATTTCCACGGGAAAATACCGTGAAGTGGTAGCCGCTCGAAATAATGCAATCGCGATAAATAAAGCGAATGAAGAAAAAATAGCATTATTGAATAAACCATGCGAGCAGTGCGGAAAGTTATCTTCAACGGTTGAGGTGGCCATTGCAGAAATAAACTCCCGAATGATGCCTATCCCGGAAGATCCCGTTATGCCTGGTGATATCGTGTATACCGTACCATCGGCTGAGCTTACCACCGAGCGCGCAATGCTCGCCAGTCGGGCGCCATTTACCGCCGAAACGATGACGATGCCGGACCACGGGTTAACCGATTCGGATATTGCGGACTATCGAAAAAAGGTTGAAGACTCGGCACGGGCTGAAAGCGAACTGTCAATCATTAAAAATGAATTGATTCCCGGAAAAAAAGCCCGCGCGAACGCTGCAATTATCGAAGCCGATGCGATTACGCTCGTTCCGGTTGACATGACCGTCGTTACAACTACGCTCGACAATGCACGAAAAGAGCTGTCAGAATTGACGTCAAGCATTGCACGTATCGAAGCGAACATCGAAACAAAACGGCAAGTACTTGCAACTATCGAAACGAAAAAGCAAGAGATTGCTAATAGGCGCGAAGCAATGAAAGGCGCGATTTCTGACCTTGAAGAGTGGCGGCGAATTGATGTTATGCTTTCACCTTCAAAACTTCCGGCGTTCGAGCTTGATGTTATGCTTGATTCAATCGACGCGGAAGCGACGCGCCACGTCGCGCCTTATCGCGCTGGCCGGTATTTCTTCAAAACAGTTACACAAAAGGAGGGAAAGAAAGACACGATAGATAAGTTCGATATACTTATCCATGATTGTATCGATGGGCGCGAACGGAGTTTCTTAAAATATTCCGTAGGCGAAAAGTCATTTTTCAACTCTGCATATTGTCAAGCACTCACTCGAATGAGAAAGCAAAATTCGAAGACGTCATACACTCCGGTTATTCTTGACGAAGCGGATAGCTTCATAGATCAGAAAAATATAACCGAGTATTATGAAATGGTTAAAGACGTGTATGCAGAAACGAAAGCATTAGTGGTTACGCACTCGCCTGAAACGGGCGCGTATATTCAAAATCATATTTACATGGAGGAGTTGCACGGATGAGTAAAGCAAGCATCGGAAAAAGCTTTCCTACGCATAAGGTTAAAATCGTTATGTTCAAGGGAAAAGAAATCGGTATTTCATGCACAAAAAAAGGCGCGTTCGGTGGATCGAAGTTTGATACCGCACAAGCAAAAATGAGGAAACATAAATGAGCGAGAACATGGTAAGGGAAGAAGGAACGCTTACGCGAGACCCTGAAGTAAAAGCACTGCCGAGCGGTGTTACCCTTTTGAAGTTTTCAATCGCACAAAACACGCGAAAGAAAAACGAAGCAGGCGAATGGGTTGACGGGGAAGCAATGTTTTTTGACGTTGACTTTTTCCCAAACGATCCGCAGTACTGGCTTAAACGCCTTGCAAAAGGGGTAACGGTTATTGTTGCGGGGACTCTCAAACAAGATCGATGGGAGAAAGACGGACAAGTCCATAGCAAGGTTAGTATCAGAGCAGAAACTATTTATGCAAAATGGATACCCGAAATTACCGCTACAAATAGCGCATCTTCAAACGATACCGCTACCGGTAACAACCTACCCGTAAACCCGCCTTTTTGATTGACAAAACTTTATAGCAGTATGATAATGCAATGCGGTCAAGAGATTGGCCGCGTTTTTTACAACAGGGGAGAGAGAAAGCATGGATTATGAAATTGAAACAAAAATGAAAGATATCGAGATCAATCATGATGATAAAATCGATCCTGAAGTAAGTAAATTAATCGAAAGCCTAGAAAAAAAATCAAGCCGTCAAATGAGCAAAGCACGCATGACGTTACCATGGAATCATGTAATGTCAACTTCAACCGGTGAAAAAACAATACACGCCTATGTCTTTGGCCCGTTAGTAAGAATTGAAGAAATCGAGAATGCAAAATATATAAACTGTCATAATTTTTTTATATTTAAGAATTGCCGTTATCAAACCGAAAGCGAACTTATAAAAGCAGTCGATAAAGCAGCCAAAAAATGAGCGATATATTCACACGTGCTAAAGGGATAGCTGTCACCAAAATAAGAGAATGGTTACCTGGCGGCGATACATCCGGTCAAGAATACACAGTACGCAATCCCACAAGGAACGATGAACACGCCGGAAGCCTCATGATAAATCTTGTAACGGGAAAGTTTATTGATAACGCTGACGATGATTTTGTTGGTCATGATGCTATCACTCTTTACGCCAAGTTACACGGCTTGCGAAATTATGAAGCGGCTCGCGAAATATTAGGGAAATACGATCCGCTTTATTTTCCCGGAGCTGATGACTTCAAAGCATCCGAAACATGGTATCAGTTAACAAAAGGGAAACGCGACGCGCCGGAACTTGCATTGCAGTCAGGAGAAACAACCAGGTGGCCGTTAGAAATAAAAGTAGCGAAAGATTGGCGAACGGTAATGATGATAGTTCGCTTTATCGATTCTGACGGCTCAAAAAAGGATTTACCGTTTACATTATGGACGGACGGAAAATCAGTCGAGTGGCGACGAAAGGCGCTAACCGGCGTAAAGTATCCGCTTTTCGGATTACGCGCATTAACTGAAAATCCAAACGCAAAAGTAGTTTTATATGAAGGTCAGAAAAAAGCCGCAACACTACAGCCGGTACTAGGGGAAGAATACGCGTGCGTGGGTTGGTACGGTGGAGCGGGTAACCCTGAACTTTCCGACCTTGAGCCACTTATCGGGCGAGAGATATGGTATCCGTTCGATGCTGACAACCCCGGACGCAAAGCCATAAAGATCCTCATGGATGAATTACACGTCAAGCTTCACCTTGTATATCCGCCGCCCGATGTCCCGAAAGGATGGGATCATGCGGACGCGGTGCGCGACGGAATGACAAGAGAATGGATTATAGAATTATTGAACGCTGAAAATAATGCAAGTGATACGGCAAACATACCCATACGGCTAGGGCTTGCCCCGGAGCATCGCCCGTCTCGCCTTGACGTGCCCGTGACAAATGAATTAAGGGAAACGGTACTTGATGCAGTCTATCAGGAAAAAATTGATGCAAAAGGAACGAAGCATATCACGATACGCGCTGACTGGTTTTTTTGGTTAGTGCAAAATGATTCAGTCATTCGTAATTGCATAAAGTACGATTATACTACCGGAACAAAAGCGACCGCGTATGATTCATCTGATATTTTTGACGCTGCAATGGAAAGAAGATTACAAGAAATAGGTATAGCCGCTAATCTTGTAACTAAGACAGTGAAGGAACGAATGTTTGGTGAAATACTTTTACATAACAGTAATTTTAATCGAGTGACAGATTACATGGATACATTAAGCGCACAATATTCTACAACTGGCGCGGAAGTATTGGATGAATTCATGCAAGTATTCAAGTTTAACATCGAAAAAGAATATGGAGAAAGTGAAAGCGTTTATTATAATCGAGTAAAGGAATGTGAAAAATTATACAAAGAATTATTTAACATATTTTTTATACGAATGCACGCTCATATCAGGGGGACACGGAAAACAAAAGCGGGAGAGTATTACGGATTGATTGAAAACGATATAGTGCCAATACTTGAAGGCCCGCAAGGTATCGGAAAGACAACGCTTTGTAAATGGCTGTCATGCGATGAGGAATTATATATAGACTTAGGGTCTGGATTGCGCCAAGGATTCGGAAGCGCGGAAACATATAAAAAAGTACGCGGCAGGTTGATTGCTGAAATTGGCGAAATGAAGATTATGAAATCCGGTCAAGACGTGGAAACAATTAAAAGCTTTGTATCCGCGAAGGTTGCGACCGTTGACATAAAATACGTTGAAAGCCAGCGGGATATTCCCTTGACCGCGAGTTATTTCGGAACGTCAAACACTATTGAGTGCTTATTCGATGACACGGGAAATCGCCGATGGTGGATAGTGAGACTTGCTGACATTGATAAAAAATTGATAGCAGAAAAGCGCGATTTACCGATGCGACTTCACGCGTATTATACAAGGCTCACAATGCCTATGAGCATGGAAGAAATATTCAAGGCGCAAACGGCAAGCGCTGAACTGGATAGTTTTATGGGAAAATTGCGCGACCAGGCAATGATCACATATTCAGATTATGAAGTCTGTCTGAAAGTAATCAGGGCATGGAAGAATGATAACCCGATGGGTGGCGAACTTCAGCAGTCAGACATAGAAAAAAGCGCGTATGGGTCAGGGTATACAACGCGTATTTCACAAAAGAGTTTTAGAAAGGCGATTAAGGACGCGGGATTTAAGCAAGAAAGGCGATATGACGACAACGTTGGGCGTGCGCCGCTTGCGTGGACGTGGAGCCCTGCGGGGAAGCAACAAGAACTGGATCCTATACCGTTTTAGTAAAAGGGAGATGAAATAAAATGCAAGTAATTCAAACGACAAAACAGATATGTGACGAGTTTGTTTTGAAAAAACATTATTCGCACCGTGCTCCGATATTTTGGAAAGGGTATGCGCTTGTAGAAAATGGCAAAATTGAAGGTGTTTGCGTTTTTGGGCAACCTTCACCGCCTATACAAAAATATGCTTTCAAGGACCGTGATTTTCGTTTATACGAACTTGCTAGACTTGTAGTACAAACTAAAACAAAAAACGCCGCATCTTTTCTTGTTGGAAACGCTCTTAAAATATTGGAACCGCAACCGTGCGCTATTGTCAGTTTTGCAGATTCTGAATATGGACATTGCGGATATATTTATCAAGCGACTAATTGGCTTTACACGGGCGCTACCGTTTCACACGATCACGCATATATTGTTGACGGTAAGAGAGTCCATCCAATGACGTTGCGTGATATGGGAATAACGAACCCGAAAGAATGGGCAAAAGAAAAAGGAATAGAGACGATTGCGCCAATGCCAAAATATAGATACTTCCAGTTTTCAGGAAATAAGCGTGATAAAAAAATCATGCGTGAAAAATTGCTTTATCATGTTATAAAAGAATACCCAAAATGCGAACCAAAAAGATATGATGACGGCGAAAAAATAGAAATGTTCAACATGGAATTATTTTAGCCCGACTATTGACATAATGACATACCAGTAATATACTATGATTGAAAGGAGGTAAAGACGATGAACGAAAAGCAGGAAAAATTATTTAATGACTGGTTAAAAAGCAACAACCAAACAGACAGAGGCGGCATTGCAAAAAAAGTTTGGGAAGCATGTCTCGATGCAAACGGGATAAACGAAAACTGTACAGTTGGAATTAATTGCAGATGTTCTGATATTCCTTTTTTCCCGTTATCCGGCGTTCCTGAAGAACTTAAAAAATTAACTCTTGAAGAATTATTAATCGGAAAAGCATGGAAAGTTATGAACAAACAAATATTCCACGGGACGCACGATCCTACAAATTGGAAACCGAAACAATATGAAATAGTTTTGGTTAAAACATATACCGATAATTATATGCCGCCTTTTTCAAAACCAATGACCATAAGTCATATCGACGGCGAACGCGTTTATTTTTTTGATCAAACAGGATTACAACGTTTTATTTCTACTGATATTAAAAACGTCAAACCATTCGCCGCTTCAAAAATCGGCAAGTCATGGGATGAAATATAATTGAAGTTCTCCCCTGATGACCGGCTACCATGCTTGATTGATTGCTCGCAATATCGCTCGACTGAAATCGTCGATATCATGACGCGATGGATTGGATACATAGACAAGGCAGGTGGAGACAAAACAAGAAGGCCAATGTTCATGCGATATTTATGGCTTGCAGACGGAGCGCGATTCCCTAAAGAGTCGCTCGACCGTATGCGAGAATTTGCGAACACGCTTGACGCGACAAAGATAGAAGTGCAAGCGGTTAAAAAATGGATAGAAGGGGAGTGATATAAATGGCTGACCTATCATGTTCTAAAATAGTAAAAACACGTAAAATACATTCATGCGAACTTTGTTGCAGATCGTTCCCTATTGGAACCGAAATGATTGTTTACTCTGGCATTTTTGATGGGTACTGGTACAATTATCATTGTTGTAATGCCTGTTCAAAACTAATCCCGTTACTCGACATCAGAGATGAAGGAATAGGTCAAGGTGAAATGATGAGTTTCGTTTCTGCCAATGAATTAAAAACACCTGAAGAATTACTTGAAAAACTTCAATCAAAAATAATTACATAACCGCGCTTGACATAATGTCCATACAATGAGACAATCAATCACACAAGGGAGAGATTAAAGCAAATGAAAGATTATAATGAGTTCTTACGCGATAAAATCGCAATCGCACCTGATTCCGGTTTTATTATCACTGATGAAATGATGACGCCTGACCTTAAGCCTCATGTTCGTGATTCTGTGAAATGGCTTGTTAAAGGCGGCTGCCGTGCATTGTTTTCAAGTTTCGGATTACACAAAACAGTAACGCAACTCGAAGCTCTTCGAATTATCACGAAAGAAAAAGGCGGCAAGGCGCTGATCGTATGCCCGCTCAATGTCGTTGATGAATTTATGAATGACGCGGACAAATGGTTGAATCATTTACCCGTCGAATACGTCAAGAACATGGCCGATATTCTCGCTTCCGATTGCTCGATCCTTATAACCAATTATGAGCGTGTACGCGACGGAGATATTGACCCGAGTTATTTTATCGCGACTTCTCTTGACGAAGCATCGGTTCTCCGTTCTTACGGATCGAAAACATATCAAGAGTTTTTGCCAAAGTTTGGTAAAGTTGCATATCGTTTTGTTGCGACTGCAACGCCTTCGCCAAATAAGTTCAAAGAGCTGATTCACTATGCTGGATACTTAGGCATTATGGATACCGGCCAAGCTCTCACGCGCTTCTTTCATCGTGATTCTACGCAAGCCAATAATCTCACGTTGTATCCGCATAAAGAAAAAGAGTTCTGGTTCTGGCTTTCAACATGGGCGCTCTTTATTACCACTCCGTCCGATATCGACAAGTCATATTCTGATGAAGGATATGCTTTGCCATCGCTTGATATTCGGTATCACAAAGTTGAAGTCGATCACTCAACGGCCGGATTCGAAGACGATGGACAAGAGAAACTTTTCCGCGATTCTGCAATGGGACTGAAGGCCGCGTCAAAAGAAAAACGCGACTCGATTGATTCGCGCGTTGCAAAAATGCGGGAAATAATTAACGCAAGTCCGGACGATCATTTTATACTATGGCATGATCTTGAAGCGGAACGTCATGCAATCAAGAAAGCCGTTAAAGAATGCGGCGAGGTTTTCGGCTCTCAAGACCTCGAAGAAAATACTAGGCTGACAAGACTTTTCAAAACAGGCGAATTGAAATATCTCGCAACAAAACCTGACATAAGTGGCCAGGGAGGGAATTTGCAAAGGTTCTGCCATCGTGCTATTTTTGTCGGAATCGGTTACAAGTTCAATGATTTTATTCAGGCTGTCATGCGTATACAAAGATACGGGCAAGAGATTTCCGTTGTTATCGACATTATCTACGCCGAATCCGAACAATCGATCCTTGATACCCTTTTGAAAAAATGGGAACAGCATAAATATCTGGTAAATCAAATGACTGACATCATCCATAAATACGGTCTAAACTCGACTAACATCATGGAAAAATTAGCGCGCACTATGGGAGTCGAGCGCGTTGAGGTAAAAGGCAAATTATTTACCGCCGTATTAAACGATAATGTTTTAGAAGTAAAAAACATGGCAGATAATTCAGTCGGACTTATTCATACTTCAATCCCGTTTTCGAATCATTATGAATATACGCCGACATATAATGATTTTGGCCACAACGCTGACAACGATGCTTTTTTCGAGCAAATGGATTATCTTACGCCGGAACTATATCGCGTGTTGAAGCCTGGACGCATTGCCGCAATCCATGTGAAAGACAGGATCCTTTTCGGTAACGCAACCGGGACAGGAATGCCAACTCTCGACCCGTTCCATTGTCAGACAATCACGCATTATTTGAAACATGGTTTTCAGCTTGTAGGAATTATCACAATTTTAACCGACGTTGTACGCGAGAATAATCAGACATACCGGCTCGGATGGACAGAACAATGCAAGGACGGAACTAAAATGGGAGTAGGATGCCCTGAATACATTCTTGTATTCCGAAAACTTCCCACTGATACCAGTAATGCATATGCTGATGATCCCGTGGTAAAAACAAAACAAGAATACACGCGGGCGCGTTGGCAGATTGACGCGGCTCCTATGTGGCGCTCAAGCGGCGACCGACTTGTCGCCCTTCAATCCTTGCGTGATTCGCAAGTCTCAACAATGCAAGCAGCGTATCGTAAATACTCGCAAGATTCCGTGTATGATTACCATGAACACGTCGCACTTTCGGAAGACCTTGACGATGACGGAAAGCTCCCTGCATCGTTCGCGGTTGTCGCCCCCGGATCATGGAGAAATGATATATGGGATGACGTGAACAGAATGTATACACTCAATTCAGAACAGGCCCGAAAAGAATTGACCATGCACATATGTCCTCTTCAAATTGATATTGTCGAGCGCGTTATCAATCGATATTCAAATCCAGGAGATGTTGTATACGATCCGTTCGCCGGGCTTTTTACCGTTCCGAATATTGCCGTCAAAATGGGAAGATACGGAATAGGCCATGAACTTAATTTTGAATCTTTCAAGGATGGTGTTGCATATCTCAAGGGCGTTGAATCTCAAGTAAACGCGCCAACGTTATTTGACTTTATCGAGCTTGATACCGATAACGATAAAAACGGAACATATTAGATTATGACCTTAAAGTTTATCATTGCCATAATAACCAAAGATATCATTCTCTTTTCGATTATCGCTGGTTATATGGCTGGTATCCTTACATGGGTGATTTTTAACGCGCTTTCAGGGAAGGATGTTGATAAGGATGAATGTTAATGTATAAATTATTCGATCATCAAGAAAAAGCATTATCCGAAATAGATGATTTTTATACTCATGGCGGTAACTCTTGTTTGTTTCAAGCGCCTACAGGTTCCGGAAAATCAATAGTAGGGGTTGAGTTTATTAAAAGAATGAGAGACCAAAATAAACCTATTTACTTTGTAACTCACTCTAAATCTTTAGTATGGCAATTTTCAGAACACCTTACAGATATAGGCGTTAGTCATGGTATTATTTCTCCGGGAGCGCCGACTCTTCGATATCGTATACAGGTTATATCGGCTGCAAGCCTTATGTCACGCATAAACATGATCGATGAACCATGGGGTCTTATTTTTGAAGAGGCTCACCACAGTAGTACAACAATGTTTACACAAATATTAAAAAAATGGCCAAAAGCTCATTTACTAGGATTAACCGCAACGCCTTATAGGCTTTCTGGCGAACCTCTTTCAATGTATGAACATATGATACTTTCGCCTCCGGTAAAATGGTTTATTGATAATTATTTTTTAGCTGATTACGATTATTATATCCCACAAGATTTTGACACTACAGGTATTCATCATATTGCCGGAGACTTCAAAGCTTCGGAGATTGCGGAACGTGCAAAAGAAGATAAAACGCGCGTAGGTAATTTTGTAAAGCATTATGAAAAGCATTCAAAAGGATTGCCAGGGATAGCGTTTGGGACCGGTATAGAAGACTCTGAAAATATTGCGAAACTGTTCAGAGAATCCGGATACAATATGAAATCATTGCATAGTAAAACTGAAGGGAATATAAAAGATTTATTAGACGATGCAAAAAACGGAAAGTTACCTTTAATTGCTACGTGCAATTTAATCGGTGAAGGCGTTGACGTTAAAGGGCTTACGGCAATGCTTGACGGAAGGCCAAGCGAAAGCCTTGTTATACAAATGCAGCATTGGGGCCGCGTTCTCCGCGCGTGCTACGCCCCCGGCTTCGACCTCTCCACGGTATCCGGGCGTCGTGACGCGATGATTGCGGGCGGGAAAGGTAAAGCGCAAATACTTGATTTTTCAAGTAATTACTTGCGCCATGGCTTGCCGGATGACGAGCGTACATGGTCACTAACAGGCGCGATAAAAGAAAAGACTGCAAGCAAGTATAAAAGGTGTCCATCGTGCCAACGTCCCGTGCTCACATTCGCGGCCACGTGCCCGTATTGCTCGTATGAGTTCCCGAAACAAGCAGCACCCCCGGAAGAAACGCCGGAGCGCGAGGGGGAACTTATCCCGATAGGAGAGTTAAAAAGCGCTGATAAAAACGAGGTTACGATAAAGATAGCAAGAGAAGCGCATGACTTGAAGTCGGCAATAAGGATAGGGAAAGAAAACGGAATAAACAGTCAAGGCGCATGGTACATATGGTGTCGAGTATTAAAGAAATCGGCACATGTAGGGAAAAAATAAACAAAACAACACTTGACATATTGTCAAATAAAATGCTATAATGTCAGTATCAGGAGAACAGAGAATGAAATCACGCGATTTAATACCGGCTGAAACCCTTAACGAATATATGCTTGAAAACGGACTGGACAAAGAAGCCGTAGCTGATAAAATGCACACGTCAGTACGGACGGTCTACCGATGGGTAAAGTACGGTATCCCGGTAGTTTTTTGGGAAGCCTTAACCGGCAAGAAGGGTAAATAAAATTATATCCTTAATGTGTTTCGTTGCGTTTTTTCTTATACCTGACGCCATCGTCAGTACGCCTATCAGCTCCGTATATCTTGAAACCATGCAACGATTCGATGCCGTAACCGCCCGCGCAATCGCAGGACATACGACAAACATTAAAGGATTCCATAAATACGCGTTTTCGTCGAAATGGCGAAATACCGCCGCGA
>Ga0302208_10000803_pt1 | contig 14163 bp, 8 predicted proteins | sample II_Fen_E2_3_FD_194577 | JGI IMG/M metagenome (GOLD analysis project Ga0302208, IMG submission 194577) | Peat permafrost microbial communities from Stordalen Mire near Abisko, Sweden - II_Fen_E2_3 | ecosystem: Environmental > Terrestrial > Soil > Wetlands > Permafrost | place: Sweden: Abisko...
TCTATTAGCGGACACGAAAGCGTTTTTTTTAGGTCTGTGTTTCTTAATACAACGCTCAAAAGTACTATGTACGTTTTGAGGTTTTCGCATGGCGGACATGAAAGCGTTTACTTAGTATTGTAATCTGATTCAGAAATACAGCGTTCAAAAGTACCTGAGATGTATTATACCGATTTAGGTATCATTAAAAAGAGGCAGATTCATATTTGCAACAAATCATTTGTATTAGTTAATAAATACATTAACAGTCTATTAAAAGTGTAAAATTATTTTTGTAGTTTTGTTGCTTGATTTTCAAAACATTAGGAATCTGGATATAAAGAGGATAATTAGGAAACTATTTCCCTGAAAAAGAATGATTTAATTAAATAATGGAAATCAAAGATTTGGAATAAAAGTACTGCTTTATATAATTACAAAAGAAATGATATAAATGAAAAAAATAATTGCAAGTACCTGTGTACTATTGCTGTCAGTTGGTTTTACAGGATATGCACAACAGGTTGAAAAAAAAGATGCTTCCAAAATAACTGTTACAACAGTTGAAAAAACTCCTGACTCACAATGGCAGGGCAAGCGGGTGGCTTTCCTGGGCGACTCGATGACCGACACACACCGAATTGGAACTACCTGCGTTTACTGGGAATACCTGAGCGAATTGCTGGGGATAAAACCTTCGGTGTATGGCATCAACGGCAATCAATGGGATGGTATTTACAAGCAGGCTGTGAAGTTGCATGAAACACAGGGAACGGCGATAGATGCTATTCTGATTTTTGCAGGGACCAATGACTATAACCACGGCATCCCGCTGGGTGAGTTTTTCAGTGAATCAACGAAACAAACCAACTGTAATGGAAGTCTTGTCGCTCGTAAATTCCGTTCTCCAAACCTGAATGACACTACTTTTTGCGGAAGGATTAATAAAGCAATCTCGTACCTGAAAAACAATTTACCCCAACAGCAGATAATTATTATGACTCCCATTCACCGGGGTTATGCCATCTTTAGCGAGAAAAATGTACAACCTGATGAGAATTATTCTAACGTTAGGGGATTGTATATCGATGCATACATTGATGTGTTAAAGAAGGCGGCTTCTTATTGGGCGGTTCCACTGATTGACCTCTATTCGATAAGCGGACTGTTTCCCCTTGCCGATGCCCAGGTGCAATACTTCCACAACAAAGAAACTGATATGCTGCATCCCAATGCGGCAGGTGATTACCGACTTGCTAAAACCATTCAATACCAGTTGCTGGCACTGCCTTCAACTTTTGTCCTTCAATAAACAACTGCCGACAGCAACTATTTAAACATACTGTGATGTGATTGAGCAGGGTTTTGGAATGCTCGGTTGGAATCTGGAAGAACTTGTCGAAGAAACTAGCCGGACTCTTCAGGAAAAGGAGCGGGGTGAAGTCAAATGAACTGAATGGGATTGGACTTCATTGAGTTAGACATATTAAAAATACAAATCTAAAAATTCGACTGATTTTATGAAAAAAGTGATTTTGAAAACCTTGCTTGTATTGGTTGTAATCTCTTTTAATGGGTGTGCTATGTATTAACGCCCCATTAGCCCTAACAAAACGAACTATAACATTCTCGAAAAGCATGATGGCATTGAACTCTCGTACCGGTACGATATGTTGCGGGAAAGAGGGAACAAGAAAATGGGAAAGAAGGAATTGAACAGCGGGATAAAAATTGTTGCAGTCAGGGTCACTAACAACACGGATTCCATGCATGTCATAGGGAATGATATTGCATTTTATTCCGGTTTAAAAGAAGTATTTCCTTTAAGCCCGGTCGTTGTAAAGAATCATGTAAAACAATCTGTTGTAGGTTATACTCCTTACTTTATTGGTGCACTATTTAAATCATCCATCACCTTCAATGGCAGGGTGGTATCTAATTTCCCTTTCCCATTAATCGTTTTTCCGTGTATAGCCATTGGTAATCTGCTGGTGGCCAATACTGCAAATTCAAAATTGTTGAAGGAACTGGAAGACTACGATATTATGGGCAAGGAAATTAAACCCGGCGAAACCATCTATGGTATCATCGGAGTTCAGAATGGTGACTATAGTCCACTTACCATTCGAAAAAAATAAATCTTTCCATATGGGATATTCAACGTTGAAAAGAGTCTTTCTATTATTCGTTTAATTATTCGTGCAGGGAATCTGAGATTTATTCCCTGATTATTGAATTTGTAAAAAGCGAGGGCTTCACATTACGTGAAGCCCTCGTTGGTAAGAATAGACTGATTTTATTTTACAGGCCTGATCACAAAACCATAGTTGTATGTTTTTTCCTTCAGGCGATATTGTTCATGGGGCAGTGCTCCCCAGCTTGTATCACCACCCACACCACGCTGCAGTAAATCAACACAGAGTATCACTTCGTGCCTTGGGGTAATATCGTTGGTATGACGGTACTTTTTAGTCAGCCCTGGATCAAAATCCTCGGGCCAGTTGTTCAACGCACTGACACAAACAGGTTGTAACCCTTCGATACGTACCCCTTTCCCGGCATTGTCGGTAAGTGTAAGCCAACGAACGTCGGTTTTGTAACCATTCTCCTGCGGACGGGTGTAAGGAACGTACTGTGCCGCTACAGGGCTTTCGTAAATCCCGGTGAAGGAAGCTGTGTTCCGGTCGGTATAATTTTCCAACGGACCACGTCCATAGTATGAAAAGTTATCAAATTCTTTCTTCAGGCTCATAATCATTCCAAAACGGGGTATCTCAGGCAATTCGTTTGGACCAGCCTGATAGGTTACGTTGATTGACAATGCACCATCGCCGCTTAATGAATAGACAATCCGGTAATCGGAAGCAACATCTTTCAACCGAATCTCGGCTGTTACTTCTGCATTTCCACCATTCAATTGTTTCTCTGCCATGTTTTTCAGCGAAGTGTTATCGCCTGCTGTACGCCAGATATTGCATTTCGTGCCCATATTATTTCCAAAGTCGTTATCGGTGGGTGCACGCCAGAAGTTAGGCTTTGGATTTGAATTGAAATAATCTTTGTTGTCAACCCGGTAACTATCCATTAACCCGGTTCTTTTATTGATACTTACCCGGACACCACCGGCAGTCATGGAAATACGGTCATTTTCATCGGTTAGTGTGGCTGTACCGTTTGTTGAAGATGATTTTACAAAGTATTTACTATCGCCTAATTTAAACTGTTCGCGGGCAACTTCCGAATGCTGGGGCAGAACTTCTGTTCCTACCCGTGTATAGGCAAATATATTCAGGAAATACTCCACTCCATCTTTAGAAGAAAGTGCCGGAAGTTGCAACTGTACCTGTTTTTGGGATTGGGGAGTCAGGTTTAACTCCAGGTTTCCCTGTTTGATGACTTTTCCGTTTTCAAGGACTTCATAGCTGAACAGGTAGTTGTCGAGGTTGGTATAGGCAAAGTTATTTTCAACTTTGATAATTCCTTTTGCAAGATCAACGGCTTTGAACAGGATGTCCTGATATACTTTTTTTACTTCAAAGGCACCCGGATGTGGTGTGCGGTCAGGCCATACCAGACCGTTGTGATTAAAGTTCTCGTCGTTGGTGTAATTCTGGCTTCCCATATCGCCACCATACGCCCAGTATTTACGCCCAGCTTCGTCTGTCATCTGAAATCCCTGATCTACCCAGTCCCAGATAAAGCCACCTTGCATGTTCTTGCTGTTGTGGATGATGTCCCAGTATTCCTGAAAGTTGCCGCTGCTGTTCCCCATGGCATGAGCGTATTCGCACATGATAAACGGACGTTTCACATGTGCACGGCCGGCATATTCTTTCATGTACTTTATTCCCGGATACATCGGACACACAATGTCTGTATTCTCCAGTTCTCCTGCCTGTTCGAATTGTACCAGGCGGGTATTATCGCGTTCTTTGATCCATTTGTAAGTTTTTTTAAATACATCACCGTTACTTGCCTCATTCCCCAATGACCAAATAATCACAGACGGGAAGTTTTTATCGCGTTCCACCAGGCTGTAAGTCCTGTCCAAATGAGCATTGTCCCACTCGGCATGATACGCCATATTTTCAGGTCCGAAACCCATTCCATGGCTTTCAATATTCGCTTCGTCCACAAGGAACAGGCCATACTGGTTGCACAGTTTCACCCATTTCAGGTTGTTGGGATAATGGCTGCACCGAACTGAATTGATATTCAGTTGCTTCATCATCCTGATATCCTTCATCATGGTTTCGGTATCCTGATAATGTCCTGTGATTGGGTTGTGTTCGTGGATATTTACTCCATGTACCATGATCCGAACTCCATTCACCAATAATTGACCTTCTTTTAATTCAACTTTACGGAAACCAACCTGGGATGCCACCGTTTCAATAAATCTGCCATTTTCATCTTTTAAGTTCAGTAACAGGGTATATAGGTTTGGAGATTCATTACTCCACAGTTTGGGCGCTGATACCTGTTGGTTTATGGTTGTTGTCCGGGTACCTGAAGCACCTATGTCCATTTTTACTGATTTACTGAAAATAACTTTCCCTGCGGCATCCACTAACCAGGCTTCCACGGTTTGGTTATTTTTACTTGTCGGATTCATATTTTTCAATTTGATATCCACTGCCAGAGTTCCGTTTTTATACTTTGTATCCAGGTCAGGACGGGCAAAGAAGTCAATGATTCGGACATTCTCAGTACTGTAAAGGTAAACATCCCGGTCAATGCCTGATATACGCCAGAAATCCTGATCTTCCAGGTATGAACCATCACTCCAGCGGTAAGCTTCCACTGCAACCAGGTTTTTACCGGGTTTTACATAAGGGGTAATGTCGAATTCTGTAGGGCTTTTGGTGTTCTCGGAATAACCTACTTTCTGACCGTTTACCCAGACATACATAGCTGAAGTTCCACCTTCGAAATGTAGATATACCCTACGACTATCCCAGTTTTCCGGTAAAATGAAATCGCGGCGGTATGAGCCTACCGGATTGTCGGAATGATCAATATAGGGAGGGTTTTTAGGAAAAGGATAGGTAATGTTCGTGTAAATTGGAATGCCGTATCCTTTCAGTTCCCAGTTTGAGGGAACCTGAATCTCTTTCCAGTTGGTGACATTGAAGTCTGTTTTATAAAAGTCTTTTGGGCGTTGATCGGGGGTAGGGGACCATTGGAATTTCCAGTTGCCATCCAAAGTCATATACCAGGGGGAGCTGTTGTAGTTATCAGCAATAGCAGATTGAGTATCTGCATATGGGAGGAAAGCTGCACGTGCAGGCTCCCGGTTAATCTGGAAGACTGCCGGGTTTTCCCAATCATTTACTGCCTGTTCCTGTGAAAATGTTGTTAAAACTAATGCCGCAATAAATCCGGTAATGATCCATTTCTTATTCATAGATATCAATTTGTGAAGTTTATAGATGGTTCTACTCATTTGTTTCTATTGGTATCGTCTGTCATGACAGGGCATAAAAAAACAAAAGAGTCCCCAAAGGTACTCTTTTGTTTTTTTAATAAATGATTAACAATATAGAAATATGTTTATTTCGATTTGCGAAAGCAAAATACTCACTTATTTATTGGTTTCACACGGCTTTTTATTACCAGAAATACCAGTAGAATGTAGCACAGATAGCTACCACACCCAGTGAGGCAATAACATCCCACTTGTTCCAGCTCTTAAAGATAAGTTTCTTGTAGTCACCGTCGAAAGTAATGAAATCTATCTGTTGAGCGGTTGGTTTCTTCGTGAAAAGTGATACTACGACCATCATCAACATGATGAAGACAAGTAACCAGATTTCAAAGATAAGCCAGTTTGTATGCCAGAACCAATGGGTGGATTCCCATAATTGACCTGTCATTAAGTCTTTACCTGTATTTGTGAAGATGTTGGTCAGCAAGCGCGCCATACCAATCAGAAAGCCCACAATTAAACCTGCTTCACCTGCCTTTGGCGTAATTCTTTTTGAAAATATACCCATTACAAACACTGCCACCATGGCTGGAGCAAGCAGTGATTGAATGCCTTGCAAGTAGGAGTAAAGGCTGCCAAGACTCATCATGACCGGTATCCAGATAATACCAAGCACTACAACCACAACAGTTGCTATACGACCTACCAAAACGTATCTGGCCTCGCTTTTCCCTTTGAACATTGGCTTATAAAAGTCTTCTGTAAACAACGTAGCGCAGGAGTTGAAGAATGCCGCCAACGAAGCAACCAATGCAGATATAAAGCCTATGGTGACAATACCTTTCACACCGGCTGGCAATACAAACTTAACCATGGATCCAAAAGCGGTATCCGGGTTGGTTAATGTAAATCCGCTGCCTGGACGTGCTGCCAATGCGGCGGCTATCATACCGGGTATCAGAAACATAAATACGGGTAGTATCTTAAAATAGCCGGCTGCAATAGTCCCTCTGCGCGCGCGCTTCATCACAACATCACTAGCTTCGCCTTTTGTTTGTCCGAGTACACGTTGAACAATATGTTGGTCAGTAGCCCAATACCAAAAGCCAATGATGGAGGCTCCGATAAATACCCAGAACCCGGGATAGTCATCATACAGCGGGTCACCCGTATCTAAGTGGAACATATGGTTTGTGCCGTAGGCATGTCCGTCTGCTCCGACACTCAGTGTTTTAGAATAGTCAATCATGGCAGTCCAGCCGTGGGCGATACTCCCGTCTCCGAGTGCTGACAGCCCTAAGAAAAGCACCAGAAATGAACCGATGATAAGGATAGGCGTTTGAATTGCCGATAATGTCATCACACCCTTCATACCGCCAAAAATGGTAAATACTCCCGTTATGACTATCAACCCGATAGCCCCGTACCAGAAAGGCAAACCAATAAGGCTTTCCATAAAGATACCTCCGGTAAATGCAGTTACACTCACTTTGGTCAGCACGTAGGCTATCAGTGTAATGATAGACAACCACGAACCTGTGCGTGGTGTGTAGCGATTTTTAAGGAAATCAGGCATGGTGATGATTTTACCCAGCTTGGTGTTCATCAACTGGTAGAACGGTACAAAGAGCCAACCAAGGATGAGAATCATCCATCCTTGCATCTCCCAGTGTGCCATGCCTACACCTGCCTTTGCACCGGTACCGGCAAGCCCTACAAGGTGTTCCGAGCCAATGTTTGCAGCAAAGATAGCCGCGCCTATGATATACCAGGGCTCCCCTTTTCCGAACAGGTAATCTTCGCTGTTGGGACCCTGTTGCAACCGTTTATCTTTTTGTACTGCACGCCATACAGCCCATGCTACTGCACATATTCCGACTGCGAGAATCGCCCAGTCGAGCCAAATAAATTCATGTGAATTCCAATTCATATTCTTAACTTTGTTGTATAAATAAGGGTTTTTACTTTTCTACTGAAAATTTATAGATACAGGTGCTTTTGTAGACTTTTCCCGGTTCGAGAATTGTTGATGGCCACTGAGGTTTATTCGGACTGTCGGGGAAATGTTGGGTCTCCAGACAAATAGCTGATCGTTGGTTATATACAATGCCTTTTTTTCCTTTCACTTTCCCATCGAGGAAATTCCCCGTATACACTTGAATCCCGGGTTCATTGGTGAATACTTCCAGTGAAATTCCGCTTACCGGAGAACTTACTTTAGCAGCCAGCTTGGTTGCATCGCCTGCGGTATTCAACACCCAGTTGTGATCATACCCGTTGCCGTTTTTCAGCTGGACATACCCGTAGTTGGCGATGTCTTTGCCGATTGCTTTGGCTGTCGTAAAGTCCATTGGAGTTCCTTTCACAGTAAGAATCTCACCGGTAGTCATAAACGTGCTGTCAACAGGAGTAAATTTATTCGCGTTGATGTACAACAGGTTATCGGTGATTAATTTGTTTGCGTCTCCCGACAGGTTAAAATACGAGTGGTTACACATATTAATCACTGTCTTTTTATCGGTGGTAGCTTCAAAATTTATTTTGATAGCATTGTCTGCTGTCAGTACGAATGTCACTTTTGCAGTCACATTCCCGGGAAAGTTTTGATCGCCATCCGGAGAATGACGTGTCAACTCAATGGTTGTGTCATTTACCTGGTTTACTTTTTGATAAACCTGGTATTGCCATCCTTTAGGTCCTCCGTGTAAACAATGTCCAAAATTGTTTTGCGGCAATTGTATGGTTTTTCCATCAATGGTAAGGAGTCCCTTATTGATACGGTTGGCATACCGACCTATAGAAGCACCGAAATCACTGGGAATATTCACATAATCAGCCACGCTGTCAAATCCCAGTACTACATCCTGCATTTTACCCATTTTGTCGGGTACCATTACAGAAACAATACGTCCGCCGAAATTAGTGATGCACACTTCCATGCCTTTCGCATTTTTGAGAACATACAATCCGGTTGAATCACCATGGATTACTTTCGTGAAGTTGGCTTTTACCAACCCTGAAAGCGTTTTCTCGCTTTTCTCCTTGCAACTAAACATAAGTATGGGAATCAGTGCTAAATAAATGAGTTTTTTCATAATGTATAATTTATTGATAAATAGACCTAACCCCTAAACGGGAATTTCAGTTCCCCTTTAGGGGTTTAGGGTTATTATTTATTTAGAAAAAAGTTCTTTCTCTGTGAACTGGCCTAATTTTACATAGTCTTTGTACAATTCGCTGTACAAGGCTGCATTTTCTTTGTTTGGAAAGTATTCCATAGCAAAGCCCATACCCATTGCTTTCTGGGCATCTTCCACTTTTTCATACACCCCGGCTACTACCGCTGCAAACATAGAGGTACCGAATGCACAAGCCTGTTCCGATTTTGCCACTTTAATAGGCATGTTCAGAACATCAGCCATGGTCTGCATCACAAAAGGAGATTTCAATGCGATTCCTCCAATGCCGATGATTTCATTGATCTCAATGCCATTCTCGATAAAACGGTCCACAATGGCTTTTGATCCGTAGGCTGTTGCTTCTACCAGGGCACGGAATACAAGAGGAGCGGAGCTGCCCAGATTCAATCCGGTGATAGTGCCTTTTACCAGTTGGTTGGCATCAGGGGTACGACGGCCATTCATCCAGTCGGTTGCCAGAATCGTTGATTCCGATACCGGTACTTTCGCTGCTTCAATGGACAATGCCGGAATGATCTGATCCAGGGTTTCGTCTATCAGTTTTTGTTTGGTAGCTTCGTCAATCAGCTTTGTCTTGGAAAGGATGTTGACGGTTGGCCATGCCAGTACGCTCTTGAACCAGGCATATATATCCCCGAAGCCCGATTGTCCTGCTTCCAGTCCGATCATGCCCGGAATCACCGAACCATCAACCTGTCCGCAAATGCCCGGAATCAGTTTGTGACCCATTTCTTCATAACTTGCTACCATAATATCACAGGTAGAAGTCCCGATAACACGTACCAAAGCACCCGGTTGTACTTCTGCACCCACAGCACCCATGTGGCAGTCGAATGCTCCGACTGCAATGGCTACATTGGTAGTCAAACCTAAACGTCCGGCCCATTCTTCGGTTAAGTTACCCACCTTTTTGTCGCTTGAACAAGTGTCAGTGTAAAGGTGTTGCCTGTAACCTGCCAACAATGGATCAAGGGTTGTTAAAAAGTTTTCAGAGGGTAAGCCACCCCATTTCTCAAGCCACATAGCTTTATGGCCGGAAGCACAACGGCTACGGCATAGGATAGTCGGATCGGTTTTGCCTGTAATTAAACCGGGCAACCAGTCGCAATGTTCCACTATGGAATAGGCGGCTTTGCGTACTTTCTCATCAGCACGGAGTACATGCAAGGCTTTTGCCCAGAACCATTCTGAAGAATAGATCCCGCCTTCGTATGAACTGTAGTCGATATCCCAACGGGCGCACAAATCATTGATTTCCTTTGCTTCTTTTATCGCAGTATGGTCTTTCCACAACACGAACATGGCATTCGGATTCTCGGCAAATTCTGGTAGTAATGAAAGGGGCGTACCGTTCTTGTCCGTAAATACGGGTGTACTTCCGGTAGTGTCGAATGCCATGCCAACCACCTGTTTGGCTGTACCGGCAGGACATTTTGAAAGTGCGTCTTTCACGGTGTATTCCAGTGCATCCACATAATCCTGTGGGTGCTGGCGGTACTGGTTGGCAGTAGGAACGCAGTATTTGCCTTCCATCCAACGTGGATAATTTTTTACTGACGAAGCCATTTCCTCGCCTGTTTCGGCATTTACTATCACCGCACGGGCTGAATCGCTTCCGTAATCTAAACCTATAACGTATTTGCTCATAATGTTTTTTTAATGCATAATTCACAATGCATAATTCTTAATTATGCATTGTGAATTATTAATTGTGAATTATCTTAACGCTTTGTTTAACATGTAATACACTTCGTTGTTACGGATATCCTGTTTGAAATTACGGATATTGGTGTCCTTGTCGATAATCAACATTTCTACATCAGCAATTTCTGCATAGTCTTCCATCATCTCCGTGGTGATAGAGAAAGAGAAGCTTGAGTGGTGGGTACCACCGGCAGTAATCCATGCACCGGCACCTACTTCGAGGTTAGGCTGTGGAATCCACAAGGCACAGGCAACCGGCAATTTAGGCAGGGCCTTTGGTTCGATCACTTTTACTTCGTTTACTATCATGCGGAAACGGTTGCCCATATCCACGATAGTGGCTGCAATACCTTCCCCTTCGTGAGCCTGGAATACCAGACGTGCACAAACACCGGCATCACCTATGCCCAGGAAGTGAACTTCAATGCGTGGTTTTGCTTTTGCAATCTCAGGGTTGATTTCCAACATGTGTGATTGAAGGATAGAGCTTGTTGCTCCGTCAAAATTCAATACATAATCTTCCAGGAAGGAACATCCACCAGGTAATCCTTGTGCCATTACTCCCATGGTGCGGGTAAGGGCAGCTGTTTTCCAGTCACCTTCAGCCCCAAAGCCATAACCTTCGGCCATCAAACGCTGGGAAGCAAAGCCCATTAGTTGCGACATGCCTTCCAGTTCGTTGAAGCTGGTAGTGAAAGCAGTGGCTTTGTTGTCCTGCAGGAACCGGCGTAGCCCGATCTCCTGAGCAGCAGCCTGACGTACCGAGATATGCTTTTCAGCACCTTTCTTACAGTCAGCAGCAAAGTCATATAGTTTTTCGTATTCTGTTACCAAGGCATCAATTTCAGCTTCGGTTACTGCATTCACGTAAGGAACCAGTTTTGCAATCGGAGCATTGTCCACGTGGTAACCCAGGCGAATTTCAGCTTCCACCTTATCACCATCGGTTACAGCTACATTGTTCATGTTATCACCAAAACGGATGATCTGCATGTTCTGTGCATCAGCCCATCCTGCACATACGCGCATCCAGCCTGAGATCTTATCGTGGGTTGATTTGTCTTTCCAGAAGCCAACTACCACCTTGCGTGGTTTGCGCAAACGGGCAGTAATGAATCCAAACTCACGGTCACCATGAGCCGATTGGTTCAGGTTCATGTAGTCCATGTCGATTTCCGACCAGGGGATTTGTTCGTTAAATTGAGTATGAAGGTGCAATAAAGGCTTTTTGTAATCCATCAACCCGTGGATCCACATCTTTGCAGGTGAGAAAGTGTGCATCCAGGTGATCATGCCCACGCACTTGGTGTCGCCGTTTGCAGCACGCATGATTTCAGATATTTCTGAAGAAGAGTTCGCAGTTCCCTTGTAAACAACTTTTACAGGCAGGTTACCCGATTTGTTTAACCCATTCACCATTTCATTCGAGTGTGCATCAACGCTCACTACTGCGTCACCACCATATAACAATTGAGCTCCGGTGATAAACCATACTTCTAAATCTTTGTAATCCATGATATTTGTTTAATTTACCCCCAACCCCCTAAAAGGAGCCGGAGAAGTTAGTATTACTTGTTTTTATAACTCACCCCTCACCCCTAAAGGGGGCAAGAAAGTTAGATTTGTTTATTCATATTTGAGAAAAATATATCAGATCCGAAAGTAACCAAGTTCCCCTTTTTTTCTTTTCTTATCCCCCTTCAGGGGCTAGGGGTTCTTTTTATAATTCCAGTGAAATAATTGCTTTTGCTGGAACTGTTACTGTCAACCCTTTTTTGCTCACTTTTGCACCTTTGAAAACGGAAGGTGTTACTACGTTCGGACTCTCGAAAGTATTGTATGAATCAATCGTTTTAGCCGTCAGAATAGTCCCGGTTACCTTCGCAATTTTAAGACTCCCCAGGTCTATTTCAATCTTTTGTTCTTTATCCGGATCGACATTGGCAAGGGTGATATGAATCAAGCCCTTTGTATCTTTCGATGCCGAAACACTTATAGACGCAAATTTCTTATTGTTTGTAACCAATGAATCGCATTGAATCTCAATCGGCAAATAGGTTGCTCCCATGTGGACTTTATACATCTCAAATACATGATAAGTCGGAGTCAGCACCATCTTCGGGCCATCAGTCAGGATCATGGCCTGTAATACATTGACCACCTGGGCAATATTGGTCATTTTTACCCTTTCGGTATATTTGTTGAATATATTCAGCGTCAGGGCTGCTACAAAAGCATCCCGCATGGAATTCTGTTGATACAGTGCCGAATGTGAGCCCGGTTCCTGATCCCACCAGGTACCCCATTCATCCACCATCAATCCTACTTTGTGCTGCGGATCGTACTGGTCCATGATGGTGATGTGTTTTTTTAGGACATCCTCAATCTCAAGACATTTGTTCATCGTCCACATGTATTCTGATTTGTCAAATTTGGTAGCCGAACCCTTGCTGCCGTTCCAACCCTTGCAGGTATAATAGTGTAATGAAACACCCTGCATGCGCTCGCCCACATTCTTCATTAATGTTTCCGTCCATTTGTAGTCGAAGTCGCTGGCACCACTGGCAATTTTAAATAACTTGTTGCCATCATATTCCCGGCAGTAGGTCGAATAGCGGCGATACAGATCGGAGTAGTATTCGGGTGTCATGTTTCCACCACATCCCCAGCTTTCGTTGCCAACACCGATGTATTTCAGTTTCCAGGGTTTGTCACGTCCGTTCAGGCGGCGCAATCTCGCCATGGGGCTGTCACCGGCCGAAGTGATATATTCCACCCACTTAGCCAGCTCTTCCACGGTACCGCTCCCCACGTTTCCGCTCAGGTAAGGCTCGCATCCAAGCAGTTCGCATAAGTTGAAGAATTCGTTTGTCCCGAAACTGTTGTCTTCAATCACTCCGCCCCAGTTGTTGTTTGACATTTTAGGCCGTTTCTCCCGGGGTCCGATCCCATCATTCCAGTGGTATTCATCCGCAAAGCAACCACCCGGCCACCTTAACACCGGAATATGTAAATCTTTCAGGGCATTCAGTACATCGTTGCGGTATCCTTTTGTATTCGGTATCGGTGAATTCTCGCCTACCCAGATACCTCCATAAATGCAGGTCCCCAGATGTTCGGCAAACTGGCCGTATATTTCTTTGTTGATAATATCTTTACCCTGATCAGCATGAATGGTGATTCGGGAGGTAGACGTTTGTGCCGAACCCGACAAAGTCAACAAGCATATAAAAGCAAGAAATGTTTTTTTCATGTTGTACTGTAATTTGATTTAATTTACTACTGTTCTATTTATCTTATTTATGAATCGTCTTGTTACCTTAATTACCTTAATTACCCAATCAACTTAATTACCCAATCAACCCAATTACCAATCAACGGGCACCTGTATCGTCCTAAAATTTGTTTACACTTTTGATGAATGTTTTCTATTTTCTACTCAATAAATCCTAAGATGTTCATCCCCTAACGGGGAAACATGCCAACTTTAAACTTATTTCTATTGATATTGATCTCCTAACGGAGAAAAGAATTTAGATAAACAAATATAGCTATTTTTCTATTTTTCCCGTAGGGAATTAATATCAATAGAAATGATTGTTTTTCACCAGCTATTTCCCCGTAGGGGATTAACCGTTAGAATTTAATTGTTTGAATAATTCCGTCACAGACCGTTCCTTACCTCTTGCCTCTTACTCCTTCTCTTATTTCTGTCCGTAATACGCACCCGGTCCGTGTTTTCTGAAGAAATGCTTCTGAATCAAATCCTTGCTCATGGTCAGGTCGGGATTTACGCCATACGATATGTACGCCATTTTAGCCACTTGTTCCATCACTACTGCATTATGTACC
>Ga0302208_10000805_pt1 | contig 14153 bp, 17 predicted proteins | sample II_Fen_E2_3_FD_194577 | JGI IMG/M metagenome (GOLD analysis project Ga0302208, IMG submission 194577) | Peat permafrost microbial communities from Stordalen Mire near Abisko, Sweden - II_Fen_E2_3 | ecosystem: Environmental > Terrestrial > Soil > Wetlands > Permafrost | place: Sweden: Abisko...
TATCACACTAGCTGATCCGCTAGAACAATTTGAAGTTGTTTCCGTCTTAACTATCGGCGGAGTAAGCCTCTTCAATAATCTTGCTCTCATTTTACTAGGAAACGTAGTCCTTATGGGTATCGTTTTAGGTGCTTCTGATTTTAACTTAACAACTAATTATGATTTTGTTATTCGTAGCCTTTATCAGCTAGTTCGCTCTATGGTAAAAGAAAATCTTTACATTCGAAAACAACAATATTTTGCTGTTTTGTTTTACCTTTTTTTAACCATTCTTTTTGCTAACCTCATCGGCCTACTTCCGTTTTCTTTTACTGTAACAAGTTCCTTCATTTTAACTTTTTTCCTATCCCTAACCTACTTTTTAGGTGTTAATCTTATTGGTGGAAACAGACACCAATGACAACTAAACGACTTATTTCTACCCTCGGGAGCTCCGTTAGCCATTGCACCTTTTTTGATTTTTATTGAGGCAGTTTCTTACATTGCTCGTGTACTGAGTCTAAGTATTCGTTTATTCGCGAATATGATGTCTGGTCACGCTCTTCTTAAAATTTTAATCGGATTTTCTTGAGCTCTGCTTTCTTCCGGATCTCTGATGATTTTACTGTCTGTTTTCCCTTGAGTTATTGTTACCGCGGTAATGTTTCTTGAGTTGTTAATCGCATTTCTTCAGTCCTATGTCTTTACTATTCTGGTCACCCTTTACATCAATGATGTATTAACTTTTCATGATTAATATGAGTTTAGTTTATCACCCTTATATTATTCAACTTATTATTGCCATTGTTAAGGTTGTTTGTCTTCTTGTTGCGATTGCTTATTACACGATTGCCGAACGTAAGATTATGGCTGCGATTCAACGCCGCCGTGGTCCAAACGTTGTTGGGTTTTGAGGCCTTTTACAGCCACTAGCCGACGGGTTGAAGCTTATCGCAAAAGAAATGGTTGTACCTAGCCATGCAAACAGCCGTATCTTTGTTCTTGCACCCTTAGCTATTTTAACAATCAGTCTGCTTAGCTGAAGTATCATTCCGTTCGGCTGTTTCGACTACTCTGAATACATGTCTCTTAACGATGTCGCACAGCAGTGCTTTGCCTCTACAAAAGATGTTACCTTTACAGATATTCGTAAAGGGGGCTGATGAGATTCTAGTGCTGATAGTCTAAATTATTCACTGGAGCTGAACGATATTTCTGATGTACATTACGGGCTTCTTGTTATTCTTGCCCTAAGTTCTTTAACAGTCTACGGCTTAATTATTGCTGGATGATCAAGTAACTCAAAATACGCCTTTTTAGGTGCTTTACGTTCTGCAGCACAGATGATTTCTTATGAAGTTTCTATTAGTCTTGTAATCTTACCTGTAATTTTAATGTCCGGCTCCTTGAATTTGACAGAAATTGTTATGATGCAAAGCCGTACTGTCTGATTTATTTTACCGCTTTTACCTATTTCAATTATCTTTTTTATTTCCATGATTGCTGAAACAAACAGGACGCCTTTTGATTTACCCGAAGCAGAGGCAGAGTTGGTTGCAGGGTATAACGTTGAGTACTCTTCTATTATTTTTGCGATGTTTTTTCTTGCTGAGTACGGAAATATGATTATGATGTCAACGCTAAAAGCATTGTTATTTATTGGTGGGTGATCCGCACCTACTTGAGTTTTGCTACCAAGTTCCACAGTTTTAGCACTTAAATCTCTTATCTTTTGTTTCCTGCTTGTCCTCGTTCGTGCAACTTTTCCGCGATATCGTTACGATCAGCTAATGGATATTGGATGAAAAATTTTTTTACCTATTTCTACCGGGTTTCTTCTTCTCGTGGTCGGACTTTTACTTTGCTTTAACGCTTTACCCGTCGTTGCGGAATTAAATTTAATTCCGTTTTCGGAAAGTACGCGTGTTGATACTTTAGCTAACTTTTAATCGTACTTTTTAATCCTACATGCAAAATACTCGTGTTAATTATAACAGTGTTTACGATCTTACTTTTAACGAACAAGTTATTACCGAATTTCCATCAGTGACCGGGGAGTTACCGTCGTGATTGGTTTTTTCGTTTTTTCTGTATCTCACTGGCTTACTGGGAATTCTTTTAAATCAAAGGAATTTTCTAGTAACAATGATGGCTATTGAAGTTATGTACCTTGGGGCAATTACTAGCTTTGTTCTTTACGGTGTTATTTGCCGCGATATTCGTGGTTTAATTTTTGGTTTACTACTTCTGATTCTGGCGGCTTGTGAATCTGCCATTGGTCTCGGAATTCTTATTGTTTTATATCGATTTGGTCGCACGGTCGATTTTACCTCCTATCAGAACTTGGGGGGATAAACGGTATGTTAACTATCCTATTTTCTACTGTTGAGTGATTTTTACGTCCTGTATACCAAAGTTATCAGACGCAAGCGTACTTTGGAATGATTCTTTACGTGCTTTTTGCGATTATTCTTTGCGGGATTCTCGCTGCCGCTGCCTATCTATTTTCGTTGTCTGCTTTACAAGATAGCGAAAAACGCAGTGAGTATGAGTGCGGTTTTGAGCCGTTTGATAGTGCAACGCGATTACCTTTCGATGTTCATTTTTATTTAGTCGGGATTCTATTTTTAATTTTTGATGTTGAAATTGCGCTGTTATTTCCGTGAGTTTTGGGCTTACGTACTAGTGGTTGATTTGGTTTCTATATTATGCTCGGGTTTATTATTCTTCTTGCAATCGGTTTTTTATACGAGTGAAAACGCGGAGCTTTAATTTGACCGTCTCGACAACTGGAACTTCCGTATAACTCTGGAATGACGAATGTCTCTTCTATTCTTTTTTACGGAATGGTAGACTTTTCTGGTATTGATCTAGTGGCTGTCTCTTCAAATTTATCTACCAACCTGCTTAGTATCCTTCCAGAGGTTGTTTTTATGGTGCTAATTTCGTACCTTCTCACAGTACTAGCGCTTGAGCTTGGGCAGGGGCGTTCTAAAAAAGACCTTGCGCTGGAGTCTTTAGCTGCTTTGCGTGTTGGCTTACTTTGTGTTGCATTTTTATATTTTCTCCAGCTAGCCTACAACCATACTGGCTCAGCGTTTAGCGGTTACTTTCTTGTTAATAGCTATACAACTACATTTAAACTGCTCACTTTACTATCTGGCCTGTTTGTTTTACATAATTCCGATGAGTACATTCGTCGTCATGAGCGACATCTTCTGGAGTATCCTATTGTTTTGTCATTAGCCTTATTGTTAATGCTTCTTCTTGTCAGTGCGGGGCACTTAATTTCTGCTTTCTTAGCTCTCGTAGGGTTTAGCTTGAATATTTATGTACTAATTTTATTTGATGCGCCAACCGCTGTTGCGCGCGAGGCTGGTATTAAATATTTTTATTTAAGTGCTTTTAGTTCTGGTCTTTTTATTTACGGAATTTTTCTATTTTTTCTAGTTACGGGGACTGGACATTTTTATGAAATTGCTACCCTTATGACCTACGCGGAGGAAATTCAAGGAACAGGTCTAGAGTTGCTTCAGCTTGCTGTTGTATTTATTTTAACCGGGCTGTTTTTTAAATTATCTGCATTTCCTGGACATTTGTGAGCAGCTGATGTGTACGAAGGGAGTCCTGACCCTGTCATGGCGTTTTTTATGCTACCTGCAAAAGTCTCGGTGTTTTCTTTTGTAATGAATTTTTTAGTAAGTGCGCTAGAACCGCTAACAGTTTTATGACAACCTATTATTGCATTTAGTGCGATTGGGTCCTTAATTTGAGGTTGCTTTGCTGCATTGGCAGAAAGCAAAACTAAACGCTTTTTAGCTTATGCTTCAATCAACCAGATGGGCTTTCTACTGCTCGGTGTAGCTACTAATTCCCACGAAGGTACTCGTGCTACAATTCTTTATATCTTTTTATACGTTATCATGAATATGATTTTTCTAACTGTTTATTTACATGCCGGGACTAGCCGTAACGCACCACTGCGTTATTTAACCGATTTCCGTACTCTTGCAAATACTCGCTGAACGTACACTTGATCCCTTGCCATTGCACTGCTTTCGATGGCTGGTATCCCACCACTTGCTGGCTTTTTTGGTAAATATTATCTACTATTACATGCGCAAGAGCAAGGTCTTTACGGTCTTGTTGTTGTCGCCCTTGTGACGAGTCTAGTTAGTACTTATTATTACCTTCGTCTTATTAAAATCTTTTGATTCGAGGGTAAGGACAACGCGCCTGTTGTTCAGTGTACTCTTTCCATTAGTAATCAATCATTGCTTTTCATCGCAGAGTGTTGCTTATGAGTTTTTATTTTTATTGCGGGCCCGGTTTTGGCTGGTGTAGATTCTGTTGCAACAAATTTAGCAATCATCTCTCCCCACGCTGCAAGTGCTTTGACTATTTGATTTTTTTAGATACTTTTTAGCTAATCTGTTTATATGGTTGTATGCAAATAACACTTCTATATTCCAATGCGGTATCTTTTTTTATGAAGCCGACGTGTCTCCCAGCGTATTTGAGGTAGCCCAATTTCCTGACACCTGTCTGCCTATATCATCACTTATTTTTGTAATTACTGCCGCACTGGAGGTACAATGTTAGTATTAGTATGTATTTTGTTACACAGTTGTTTCGGCAGAATCGGTTGCTCCTGTTGCGAGGATAATTGCTCCCAGCATTGCTGTTAGTAATAATAAAGCAATCAGAAAAAATAGGTAACTAAAGTCTGTGTAGAGTCTTTCACTAAAAATAAGAATGTCAAGAAACTGCGTTGTTACAAAGTTAATAAGAGTTTCGACAGTTGTTGGTTCTGCTGCAAATTGAAGGCAATCGCTAGTAAAGATAAAAGTGTCTAGCATTTGAGAAAATCGAATTACGAGGAGCGCGGTCAGGCCGAATGTAACAACCATGAGCAGTTTGCGAGATGCCGGAAGTAAACTGTAGGGTGCAGCTACATTACGGATATTGATTAGCATAATTACAAATAAAAAAAGGATACTAACAGCTCCGACGTAAACTACTGTAAAAACAAATGCAAGATACTCAGCACCTGCTCCTAAATAAAGTAGCACGGTGGTCATAAAAACGCCGATAAGGCAAAGTAGACTGTGGACAAGGTTTTGCAAAGTAATAACACAAAGCGCAAGGCCTACGGTTACAGCAGGTAAGATGATATTAAAAAACAACGGTCAGCCGTAGCCAATAGCTGTGATCACCATGTGTTCGATACCGATTACACCGATAGTCGCAATGGCGAAAATTACTAGAGTTGCGATAAGAGAGGACACGATAAAACTGGTTGACAGGGGTGTTTTTTGGTTTGTTGCTTTCATTTTGTTTGAGGTTGGACCCTACTGGGTGGCTTACTTTCATCGTCTTTCGACATGTACACGCTCTTCATAAATTTTGGCAAGATGAAGATTACGTTGTCTGTATGTTGGGGAATCTAATCTCCCAAATGTTAAAGAGTGCAGTTCTTGTTTTAGTCGTTCCGACAGTTGACGGTCACGTCGACGTCCGATTGCGTTGTATAGTGATTGAATAATAGCTGCCTCACCTTTGTTTCTCCGCAGTGGGACCGGTACTTCAATGTTTTTTCGTCCTTGGCGCCGTGACAATAACTGGAAGGGGACTCGTAAGTTGCGGAACGTTCGAATAATGACGTTATATACGGGTGGACGTCGTAATGTTAAACGAAACTGTGTTAGAGCCAAGATAATATGGCGTCGAGCTAGCGCTTTTTTTCCTTTTTTTGTGAATTTGTTAAAAAGTGTTTGGACTGTACGGGATAGATATAGGGCATCTGGTTGTAATCGAAATGTTTTGTATTTTGCTGTTAGGTCTCTGTAACGTTTTTTCATAAAATTATCAAATTTTTACTTTATGATACGGGCTTCGAATTGAGTCTTTTGTTGGTAACGTAGCACCATATTTTGAACGACGTTTGCGTCTGTCTGGTAAGCGTTGTAAGTCGTATTTCCCGCGGATAATTGTGTATCGGACACCTGGCAAATCTTTAACACGACCGCCACGAATTAGTACAACCGAATGTTTTTGTAGGTTGTGCGTCATTCCCGGAATATACGCAGTTACACGGAAGTAGTTGCTTAGTAACACGCGGGCTACTTTTCGAAGTGCGGAGTTAGGTTTTCTTGGTGTAGTGATAAATACTTTTAGACAGGTTCCTCGTTTTTGAGGAGCTTTTTGTAGATCGCGTCGACGTGAGTCATGTTTTTTGGGAACTCTCGGGTGTTTTTGCAGTAGTTGGGTTAGTGTCATTTTTATCAGCTCGATTTTCTAGCTCCAAAAAGTTTTCCTTCACCGGATAGCTGTCGTAAGCGTGTTCTAGCAATACTATAACGACGTGAGACTCCTCGTGACCGTCCGGTAAGTAAACATGTGGAGTGGTAAGCAATTCTATTTTCGTGGTGGTAAGTTTTCATCATCGCTCAACGTAAAAGGCCCATAGCAGCCCGGATTGGAGCTGAGGGGTTTCCGAAGCGAGCGCGTCTTAAATTATTTACTAGATACTGGCGAGAACGTAGTAGCGGGAGTCTATTAGATGTTGTTTTGCCTTGTCGTTTAACAAATTGTCTTAGTTTATGTAACATTTGAACTTCTGGACTGGTGGAGGCGGACGGAATCGAACCGACGACTCATGCGTGCAAGGCACATATTTTACCATTGAAACTACGCCCCCCGATTTATACTATTTGTATATTGTATAAATTATATGTTACTAGTCTAACTCCTTTTTACAGCGCGAAAATTTTCTTTTCGCGAATCGTCTAACAGCTACAATTCCACGATGCTAATGAAGATCTGTGTTTCGATGGTTTTACTTACGGTGTTTCTACCTCTTATTAATTTTTTTCTTTTTGCTATTTTCGGTAATCTTGTAGATCGTAAACAGCTGTCTCTTTATGTGATTAGCAGTATGGGTGCTCTTCTTGTAGCGCTTATTTCTTTAGCCTCTTCTGTTATTGCAGGTAATGTCCAAATTGCTTCTTTGGGTATCTGGGCCGTTTCCGGATTATTCGAAATTAACTGAGCTTTCTCTGTGGATGCTTTAACATACGTTATGCTCATTGTTGTCTTGACAGTTTCTACTCTTGTCCACCTTTACTCAACTGAGTACATGAGTGAGGATCCGCATCTTCCAAGATTTATGAGTTATTTATCGCTTTTTACCTTTTTTATGCTATTGCTGATTACGTCTGAAAACTTTGTTGGTTTATTTTTGGGTTGAGAGGGGGTTGGTCTCTGTTCTTACCTTTTGATTAGTTTTTGATTTACTCGCATTCAAGCGAATAAAGCAGCTATTCAAGCAATGATTGTAAATCGTATTGCTGACTTAGCTTTTACCGTAGGCGTTTTAGCAGTTTTTTATACTTTCCAATCTGTTGATTTTAGCGTTGTATTTGGTTTAGCTCCCTACCTTACCAGTAGTACTATTCTTTTTGGTACAATCCCAGTAGCGCCCGTTACTCTGATTACTCTTTTACTGTTTCTAGGAGCAATGGGTAAATCAGCTCAAATTGGACTACACACCTGACTCCCCCAAGCTATGGAAGGACCAACGCCTGTATCAGCCCTAATTCATGCAGCAACTATGGTTACTGCTGGGGTTTTTCTTATTATTCGATGTTCACCTTTATTTGAGTGCGTTCCTTCTGTTCTTTTATTTATTACCTTTATCGGTGCTAGTACTGCATTTATGTCTGCGACGGCAGGATTAGTTCAAAATGATCTTAAAAAAGTAATTGCGTATTCTACCTGTTCTCAGCTTGGGTACATGATTTTTGCTTGCGGATTATCGCACTATGCACTAAGTTTATTCCATCTCGCAAATCATGCTTTTTTCAAAGCTTTGTTGTTTTTAAGCGCTGGGGCTGTTATTCATTCGATTTCTAGTGAACAAGATTTGCGTCGTCTTGGTGCACTTTTGCGCGTTTTGCCGTACACTTACGCGATGTTTTTAATTGGTTCTTTGGCCTTGATGGGTTTCCCCTTTTTAACTGGATTTTATTCTAAAGATATTATTCTAGAAGTGTCTGCCAGTACTGTCACTATTTCTGGGACATTCGCTTATTGACTAGGTTTAATTACCGCCTTTTTTACCGCCTTTTATTCTTTCCGGTTATTGTACCTTGCGTTTTATGGCACAGCGCGCAGTCCTCGCCCTTACTTAGTTCATGCGCATGAACTTACGCCACGAATGGCTACTTCGCTAGCTATTTTGTCTTTGGGTAGTATTTTTCTTGGCTATTTTGCCCGCGATCTGTTTATCGGGTTTGGGACAGAATTCTGAAATGGTTCTATCTATCATTCTCCTACCCTTGTCGGGGCACAATTAGCCGGTGAGTTTTTACCGCTAAGTATTAAAATGACTCCATTTCTTGGGTCAATGATCTCCGTCGCTGTTGTATTTATCCTCAATAGCAGCGCTTTCGCAGAAAAATGAGCTAATGTGTATACTATTCTTTCAATGCGATCCTTTTACCGCTTCTTATCAAATAAATGATATTTTGATGCTGTGTACAACCGATTAATCAATCAACCTCTGCTAGAAGGGGCTTACAACGTTGTTTTTTCGCTGATTGATAAAGGTCTTTTAGAAGTTGCAGGTCCAACCGGCGCGGATACTGTCTCTGTGCGTTTGGGTAACTTTTTTACTTCGGTCCAGACTGGGCGCGTTTACGATTACGCGTGAGTAATGTTATTTGCAATGTATCTATATCTTTTAATTGATAATTTGTTTTCTTAAGGTGTCGCCATTTTTACTGTTGTTCGTTTGTTTTAAGCCAGAGTGGTTGTTGTTTAAAAGATAAACCGCAGTGGAATTGTTTAGTTGTGAGATAATGTTCTATTTTTAATTAGCGAATTGCTTTAGCAAGTACAGCGGTCATGTTTTGCATGTTTAGTTGACCTTTTTCAATAACAGGTAAGCTATTGGAAGCAAGTTCAACTAAGATTGCCTCTGCAACAGTACTGATTTTATCAAGTGGTTGTTTATCAAGTGCTCCGGATAGTCCGGCGTGGATTAGGGTTACTTGTTGTGCTACAGTACGCGGGGAGAATTGTTTTTGTTTTAGTAGTTCGACTAAACGAGCTCCGCGTGCAAGAGTTTGCAGTGTAGTTTCATCTAGATCTGCAGCAAAAGAAACGAATGCTTCAACTTCACGATATTGTGCTAGCTCTAATTTAAGAGATCCAGCAACTTTTTTCATTGCGGCAACTTGTGCTGCAGAACCAATACGGCTAACTGAAAGACCTACGTTAATTGCTGGAATGATACCGCGGTTGAATAGTTCTTTTTCAAGAAAAATTTGTCCATCGGTAATAGAAATTACGTTAGTTGGAATGTAGGCGGATACATCTCCTTGTTGGGTTTCGATGATTGGTAAGGCAGTTAGGGTTCCTGCACCAAGTTCGATACTTACGCGAGATGCTCGTTCTAGAAGGCGAGAGTGTAGATAGAAGACGTCACCTGGGTATGCTTCGCGTCCTGGCGGGCGGCGAAGTAGAAGAGACATTTGGCGATAAGCAACAGCTTGTTTACTCAGATCATCGTAGATAATTAGAGCGTGTTGTTTAGTGTCACGGAAGTATTCTCCTAGAGTTGCTCCTGCATATGGGGCTAGGTACTGTAATGCTGCCGCATCAGAAGCAGTTGCTGCAACAACGGTAGTATATTGCAGTGCGTTTTCTTTACGTAAACGTTCGACTAGTTGAGCAACAGTAGAACGTTTTTGTCCAATAGCAACGTAGATACAGAAGACGCGGTCAGGATTTTCGCCTCCTTGGTGTTGATCACGTTGGTTTAAAATGGTATCGATCGCAATTGCTGTTTTACCAGTTTGGCGATCTCCAATAATAAGTTCACGTTGTCCTTTACCGATTGGAATCATAGAATCAACAGCCATAATACCGGTTTGTAGGGGTTGTTTGACAGATTCACGATCAATGATACCAGGCGCTTTAACATCAAGAAGGGTGTAATCTTCTTCGTCATGATCTGGTACATTATCGCCATCAATAGTATTTCCTAAGCTATCAACAACGCGTCCTAGAAGTTGTGGTCCGGTTGGGATAGAAACAATTTGGTGGGAACGGAAAGCGCGATCTCCTTCAGAAACTTCGTTATCATTACCGAAAATAGCAACTCCGACAAGATCTTTTTCAAGGTTTAATGCAATTCCACTGATTCCGCTTTCGAACAGAACACGTTCTCCCGCTTGAACATTCGCTAGTCCAATAATTTTTGCAACTCCGTCACCAATTGCAGTAACAACTCCGACTTCTTTGAAGTCTGCATCGTTTTTAACATTAGTTAGGTCAATAGATAGTCCTGGGTTAGCAGCGTTTAAGGTTGTTTGGTTTTGTAGTTGTAGTAGGTTAGTATTTAGCATTTTTGTTTTTTATCTTGTCTGATTTGGTGGCCAGGTTTACACTCAAACTATTTGCGATTCTGCGCTTTGGCAGTGAGTTTTAGTTGATTAACGGAATAGAATTAGGAATGCCATCATTAGACCGAAAAGAGCAATAGCTTCGGTTAGGGCAAATCCTAGAATAGTATAGATAAAAAGTTGTTTTCCCATGGAAGGGTTTCTAGCGACAGAAGAGACTAGAGAAGCGAAGACGATCCCGATACCAACACCGGAACCAGCGAGAGAGATAGAAGCAAGACCTGCACCAATAAGTTTAGCGGATTCTAGAAGCATGTTTTTTTGTTTGTAGTTTTTTTGGAGTAAAGTTAGCTGTTGGGATATGAAAACTTTCACAATTTTTTCGGTTGTTTTGATGATATGTGTTTATTATTTATTTTCCGTGTGTACAGTTTCTTTGCTAGTTTCGGTTAATGTTTCGCCTAGTCAGCTTAGTGCTGGGAGAGCAATTAGGAAGTAAACAAAGTAAAGTGCTGTAAATAGTTTACTTGCTACTACGTAAGGTGCGGCTGCAGCGCGGGATCCTAGAAACATTAGGGTGAAGAAAATTCCAATAAAAATTCAAAATAAAACTTTGTGTGGTAGAGAGTACGGCGCGAAAACAAGTTTGGTTGCAGTTCGGCTATCGACATAGAACGGTACGAAGAATAGTACAAGAATAGCTGCGAACATTCCAATTGCTCCTCCAATTTTATTTGGGCAAGCGCGAAGGATGGCATAAAATGGGGTGAAGTATCATTCGGGGACAATGTGTGCTGGGGTTACTAGGGGGTTAGCAGGTAAAAAGTTGTCGGAATGACCTAAGAGGTTGGGCAGATAAAATACCAGTGTTCCAAAAGATGCTAAGGTAACTAGGAAGATGAATGCATCTTTGTAGCTAAAATAGGGGTGAAAAGTCAGTCTGTCTGGGGAGGTAGGCAGGGTTAGCGGGTCACTGGATCCGTCAGTATGTAGTAGGATTAGATGGACTCCGATAACACCGGTTGTTAGGAATGGTAGTAAATAGTGAAGACTAAAAAAACGAGTTAACGTAGCGTTGCTAATTGAAAAACCACCTCAGACTCAGTAGGCAATATCTTCTCCTACTAATGGCACTGCAGTTACTAGACTCGTAATGACAGTTGCTCCTCAAAAACTCATTTGACCTCAAGGAAGTACATATCCGATAAATGCAGTTGCCATCATTAATAAAAAAATGACAAGTCCGGTGTGTCATAAGACACGGCGAGTTAAGTAAGACTGGTAGTACAAGTTACGAGCAATATGCAGGTACATTAAAATAAATACAGCAGAAGCGCCGTTGGCATGGAAGTATCTAAACAAGTATCCGCCGTTTACGTCGGTCATAATATGTTCGACTGACGCAAACGCTCATTGGATATGCGGGGTATAGTGCATTGCTAGAAAAATTCCGGTAACAATTTGTAGTGCGAAGAATAGGCCGACTAAAGAACCAAAGCTTCAGCTGTAGTTTAGGTGACTGGGGGTTGGGTAATAAAAAATGTGATTAGATAGTGTGTTGGTTAACGGTTTATGCGCGGAGTTAATAATACGATTTTTGAAGTTAATTCCCATTTTATGGGGGTTGGGTGTTGCTTAGTTGCACCGCATTGGGTTTTTACGTGGTTTTAACTGTTTTTATCGTTGGTTTACTTATTTATTTACCACGGCCAGAGTCTGCTCAGAATCACTTTAGCAAAATCGGCGCTAGTCTGTTTCCTGGTGGCAGATCTTCCGGGCGTGGGAGACGCTCATACACAGCAGTTCGCAGTGCGTGTTGGTAACGAAAATTTAAAGGAATTAGAGCACTCCCCGTTAGTCCTCGTTTTTTCGGTTTTGGCTGGCCTTTGTGTGTTTTGATTCGTTGTACCCGGTCTGATGAGGCCGGTTGGAAATATCGTTTAAAATGCGCAATACGTGCTCATTCTCATTGAATAATATCTCCGGGGTTAAGTCGGTGGTCTGCGGCGCGAATTACCTTTCCGTTGATTCTAAGTAATCCCATAGGAGCTAGTTCGCGGGCTCAGAATGGGGACGGCGCAATATTTAAAAGAAGCAATGTTACATCGAGGCGGTTACCAAGACCTGTTAAACAGTGTTCAAAGCCGCTTTGATTGCGGGCTGTTTTTTTACTTTTGTTTCGAACAAAACGTCGTGCGCTGCTGCTGTTTTTTAAATTAAATAAACTACGTTGCAACCGTTGGTTTGCTGTTCGTAAGCGTGTTCAGCGACGGCGTTTAATATATGTTGTTTCGACGCTAGGGTTTAGCACAGCTCGTCGGAAAAACTGCAGTCATTTTAATCGTTTCTGTTCGCGTGGATACTGATAGCGGCGATATGTTCCTCGTCGTGTTGAGTACACGGAACGACGATACATTAACGCTTCTAATCAACGAGCTCCGCTTGGACCAAATCGAAAGGCGTTGCGTCAACCTGCGCGAAAAAAGTGGCGATCTGGCTCTTTTCATTCGATAGCACGGATTCGGCTTCTGGTTTGTTTAAAGATTTGGTATGGAATAAATTTTCATTTTTTTTTATTCATTTTGTATTTGATGTTTTCAACTCATGTTTTGACAACACGAAATCTTTTGTTACGAAATTTTGTAATTTTGTCTCAAACTTCTAGTCTCCTGTCGAAGTGAACGTTTGCAGTAGCTGACATTTCAGATGCGATAATTTGCTTGGACTTCTGTTTGAACTGCTCACGTCTTCTTGCCGCGGTGGGGATGTAATTAATTTGACTCAAACTTTCGGTAGCACTAGTAGACTTTGTTTGAGGTACTTGTTCAAAGAACTGGCTTCGTTGTTCTAATGCGGAATTTTTGGCAAAACGTCGGAGCTGCCGTTTGTTGCTTACACTTAGTACCTTTCGCTGTAAACGAAACTTGCTGACTCTTCTCCTCAATTCCTTCTCTAATTTACCGGCTTTACGCGTAAAACGCTCGCGGAGCAGCGCACTTAATTTCGTATTACGAAGATTTCATTTGTAATTTCTCAGCAAAAATCGTGGGCTAAATTCGTCCTGTAGTTTTTTTAGCAATTTCGGGTTTACTTTTGCCGCGCCTCGCGTTAGTGTTAGTGTTTTTTTAAATTGGATTTTATTTAACCGACTACTAGCCTTTCGTAATTGCGCGCCGTGTGCTAATTTAGGTTCAGTGTTGGCAGGAAAGTGTAGGTGTTTGCTTTGGGTTAAGCGTGCGGAAGGTTTTACTCTGCTGCTGTGTTGACTAGCTGCTGTGCCCGGGTTAGCTCTTGCGTTACGTACATTAGTATACATTCGCGTATCGCGTTGTCAGCATTGTTGAACTACTTTAGTGCGTTCGCGCATCGATTGATACTTTAATGCCGCGTACTGTTCCCTTCATGCTAAAATTTTTTCTTGTGTATTTGTTTCTTTTTTACGATCAAGGTATTCTTGGTTTCGTGGTGATTTTAGTCGTGTTAAACTTAAACTTAGTCGGCTCAACCCAAATTCTTTTTTTTTAAAGGTACCTCCGCTCAGTTCACGATTATTGCTAGTTTCTTTTAGTGTTTTTTGCTGCGTGATACTTGTAAACACGCTGATCGGGTTAGTATCTGTTACGTTGAAACGACTTTGGTGACTGATTCGATTAGTAATAATTTTAAGACCATTGACGGGTGCCAGTGTTACTCGGTGGGTGGAGAAGTTACGTTTGAAAAAATGCGTTCGTGGGGCTGCAATAGCGCCGATACTTGTCGGTTTTA
>Ga0302208_10000815_pt1 | contig 14082 bp, 5 predicted proteins | sample II_Fen_E2_3_FD_194577 | JGI IMG/M metagenome (GOLD analysis project Ga0302208, IMG submission 194577) | Peat permafrost microbial communities from Stordalen Mire near Abisko, Sweden - II_Fen_E2_3 | ecosystem: Environmental > Terrestrial > Soil > Wetlands > Permafrost | place: Sweden: Abisko...
GACGGAATCCAACAATAGGGTGAAAGTGACGTGTTTGATGGGATGGCTGAAAACAACTTGCCACACACCGTGAGGTGAGAAAGCACGAAACCGCCGTATGCCGAACGGCATGTACGGTGGTGTGGGATTGTGCCACGAGAAGCATCTGCTAAATGCTCCGCAACTACGTAGGAGATGAGGGTAGGTCCCTCGCAATCAACTTGCAGGAGTGGGTTGCAAACCCGTATATGCTGCTCTTTCCCCAGGGTTAGGGTGGTGAACGATATACGAAAAGGCAATATACAAATTGTCAGGTGGCTTTATAGGAGATGACCGCAAGGGAACCATTGATGAAGCATCGAAAATAACCGTAGATGATGTCAAAACTAGAAGTTTCTCACTCTTCTAGGATAAGTAACGAGATTACCTGTTTATTGTCGTTATGGCATCCGGTGTACAGATGGCATGACCTATAAAGAGGCTCTTATGTGGAACGTGGGAACTTACTATAAGATGCTAACGGAAAATCTCAAGGGGTAGAACCTTCAAGAGAGAAAGTACGGATGCTTATAGCAGGGGCGGACTGATTCGTAGTAGTGTTGAAGTATCTGTAATGGATATGGAGCGAAGGAATCAGCTTATTTAGCGTAAAAGTTATAGTACAACTGATTAACAAATTAGAAAGATGCAAAACGAGAACGCAAAACCAATATCAATATCAAAGCAATTGGTTTATGATGCATTTCTACGAATAAAAGCAAATCGTGGAAGTGCAGGCATTGATAGGGTCACCATTGAAGATTACGAAAATAATCTTGGTGGAAACCTCTATAAACTTTGGACTCGTATGAGTTCTGGTAGTTACTTTCCTCCCTCTGTCAAGCTGGTCGAAATACCGAAGAGTACCGGTGGCAAACGTCCATTAGGTATCCCTACTGTATCAGACCGTATTGCTCAAATGGTTATAGTAATGCTGATAACTCCCAATATCGAGCCCTACTTTCATGAAGATTCTTATGCTTATCGTCCTGGTCGTTCAGCACATGATGCTGTGGGTAAAGCCCGTGAACGTTGTTGGAAATATGCGTGGGTTCTTGATATGGATATTAGCAAGTTCTTTGATACAATAGACCATGAACTCTTGCTGAAGGCTTTGAAATGCCATACTCAAGAAAAATGGGTGCTGATGTATATAGAAAGATGGCTGAAAGTTCCGTACGAGAAACTTGATGGAAGTCAAATCGATAGAGCCCTGGGCGTGCCACAAGGTAGTGTCATCGGTCCAGTTCTTGCGAATTTGTATCTTCATTACACCTTTGATAAATGGATGGAGAAGAATTTTCCCCTCGTTCCTTTTGAAAGATATGCTGATGATACAATTTGCCACTGCCATAGTTTTAAACAAGCGGAGTATATGCAAGTAATGATTCAACGACGATTTGAAAACTGTAAGTTGCGACTCAATGAAGAGAAAACGAAAATCGTTTATTGCAAGAGTAGCCGTCGAAAAGAATGCTATCCTAACGTCACTTTTGATTTTCTTGGATTTACGTTTCAACCCCGGGAGTCAGTTGATAAGCATGGAACCCGTTTTACTGGTTTCTTACCAGCAATCAGTCACAAATCTATGAAGCGGATTAATGAAACAATACATAGTTGGCATCTAAACAGACATTCCAATCAGACATTGGAACATCTTGCTGCTGATATAAATCCTATTGTACGAGGTTGGATAACCTATTATGGTAAGTTTTATCCTACCCGTTTGAAATGGTTTATGCAGACGCTGAATGGACGTTTAGCCCGCTGGGTGATGTGTAAATTTGAGCGTTATAGAAATCGTTTCTATCCCGCTCAAGAATGGCTTGCTCGTATTGCAGAGAAAGAAGGCCTTATCTTTTACCATTGGAAATGTGGTGTTCTACCAAGATTTACCAACAAAGAAAAGGTAAGCTCTCAATTGATAATGGTTAAATAAGTAAAGCCGTGTGAAGCGAGAGTTTCACGCACGGTTTATTGAGAAGCTTGGGGTGAAACTCCCCTTGCTTACTCGGCGGTCGGGAAACGATAGTAGGAGGAAAACTTCTGCATCGTTTTCCTCCTACCCGATTTATTGTTCTGTTAATCGAATAATGTTGGTTCTGACTTGAAGTTCATCACGACCTTAAAGCAACATTCCATGGTTTTAATACCAATTCCAGGATAGTTTATCAAAGATATCATTGAACGTAAATCATCTGACTTTACTGCTGAATCGATTGTATCAATTTGCGTTTGAGTACGAATCTTTGTAACGGCTTTCTTCTTGTTGTCCGGTATAGAAAGCCAACTACTCTTGAACGTTTCGTACAAATCATCTGAAGCTGTCGGATCATAATCATAGATTTCAACAGGGATATTACATTCTGATAGATACCTAATCATCATGTCCTTTACCACCTGTTTGTCTAATCCTCCATTATTACTACCTAATAGCGGAAAAGCAACAGATATAATTCCGTGGCTTTCATATGTCTCGACAAATTTTGCCAAACCTTTTTCAATATATTCATATTTGCTAGGATATTTCCAATGGAACTTTGTAGGGAAATTCAGAACCCAAGGATCCTTTTCATCACCCTTATATATCCATAATTTGCCTATATTTATTAGATGCTGATGACAATAATCTTTATAAATATAGAACATCTTAGGATAGCGTAGTTTATAAACTAACGCTATTCCTTTTCCCATAACCCCAACACAATTAACCGTATTTACTACTGTTTGTGCTTTGGTGTTGAATATATTGCCTTTTATAATTGAAATATTACTCATACAATTATGATTTATAAATGAGCCATTTCTTCGTATCGGCTCTTGGATTTGGATCCATCAAATATATTTCCGAAGGTCGATTTTTCTTATCAAAAGTAACATATGGGTATATGATCACTCCTCTAGAAGTCACATTCTTTATAGACTTCTTATTGACAATCGCTCCACCTTTGACAAGAATATAAGCGCAACCATTCAGATCATAATCAGAAGATATTGTAATGGTATTTTCATCCTCAGACATTTCTAGAGCTCTCTTGTCATAAGAATACATAGAACTGTTCACTTCTATTTTCGCAACTATCTCGTCATCGCCTAAATACTGTATTAAAAGATCCCTTTGAAACTCATCATAGCAGAAAATCTTCAAGGATTCCAAATTTGTGAAATCTAGTTCATCGATAACTAAGAATTCCTGTTGGGCTTGCTCCTTTATTCTACCCATGTACAGATGATGAAGGGCAGGTTCATATTCACCTGATGGTTTTGCCATATAATAAGCATCAGAAATGTCATTATATAGATATTCCGTTCTTATTCTATTTGGATTATCATCAATTTTGAATACTGAAGCAAAATTCGTTTGAAGATTACCACTACTATAATAACACTTTCCCGACATCTTTGCAATAATCTCGCGGATATCGAATTCAAAGAAAACCGGCATAGGACACTTAGGCAAATGAAGATCACATGCCTGAGGATAATAAGATTTAGGTTTTTTCCAATTTGTAAGCAATGTATTATCCCAACCTAAACATTCATTATAGAATTGTGTTGGTGATTTAGGTCGGAAATAGAATCTAGCATATGGATGAGCTTTTTCTGTACGATGTACTACTGCACCTGCAGCATCATATTTTAATGCTTTGCTTTCTTCTGCTTTGTTTCTACTCAATATTCTTCTGTTCTTTATGATATCAATCGCATTGAACATGTGTGAGAAATGGTATACCTTTAGATTGCTATATCTATTAGAATCACAATTAGATAAAGTCTCAACAAACTTAACTCTATTCAATTCCTTTACGAAATCTTTATATAGATCTGCTGTGAAATCAACAGACTCATTTTTACTAAATGCAACCCAATCTATTCTGTTACGATATTGATGTAAGAAATCTTCTGTGAACATAATTGAAGCAGAGGATAACTTTGTCCAGTCTATATTATTCTTGATCATTTCTACAAATGAAATGTCTAATTCGTTGTAGTCAAATCTGTTATTTACAGTCTTCCATACTAACGAATCCTTATACTTTACAAGAATATCAGTTGTGAGTTCAATCTTTTCTGTAATATATGACCAGTCGAGCAAGTCAATAAACTCATTAAGGATGTTTTCTTTATGTATATTAATGACCTTCTTATTTGACGTGAGTAGTATCCAGTTCAAATCGTTCTTAAAGTCTCTCACGAAAGACAAGTCAATATGCTGATTTCTTGAAAGTTCGCTCCAATTAATCTCTGCACCTTTTCCTAAAGCAATGTCTACCATCTTTGAAGATGGAATGAAAGAAGGATTGCTTGTTAATTCGAACCAACTGAAGTTAATGTCTTGCATTGATGCCAGAAGCGAATCATCAAAACGCAATTCTCTTTTAGATACAACATCATCCCATGATATTGATGCCTTTATTTCTGAATCTTTAAGGAGTTCACGTAACTTTGTATAACTCCATTTGATTGTCGAATTTTTTGATAGAGCACTCCAATTCCAATTCTTTTCTCTATTTTTAAAGATAAAATCAAATGTGATTTTGGTACATTCATTAGCTGATAGAGCTTTCCAGTTCCAGTCTTCTTCGATGAAACTTTGAACCATTTTATTATCAATGTTAATATCTTCTCTGACTGAGATAAGTCCAAAGTTCAAACGATCTCGATACTTACGCAAATACTTTTCTTTATGTTCAGGAAGAAGACATATACCAAATTGACTAATATAATCCCAATTCCAACAATCTGGTTTGATATCAAAGAACACATTATTCTTCTGCTGAATAGAATCAAGCTTGGTGAGTTCAGAAAAGTCCCATTTGAACTTTTCATCATTTAATTTTGACTTTATGATGGTCTTCCATGTTCGAAACACGTATGTTTCGGAATCGAACTCAAACATTTTATTTACAGCGTTACATCCAGACAATGCTTTGTAATCAATGTACTCATAGTGCTGACTGACAAAACTATCAGGGTCAGTAAGAGCCTCGTATACATAGGTATAATCCCACTCATATCCATTTGTTGGGTTGAGTGTTTCAGATAATTCCAGTAATTCGACAGGAGTGTACAATGACGAGATAGTCTTCCAGCAACTCTTCTTTGTTTCTACGTCGAGTGAAGAAATTGAATCTCTTACGTGTTCAAGATTGTTTTTGACATATGTTCTTTCAATTTTATTATTCAGAATCACACTCCAATCCCAATACGTAGCATATTTTGCCAGATTATCAATAATGAATTCTGTATCAAAACGGTTTGTAATGATACTCCAATTCCATGAGGCATTTTGGAGATCCTTATATTTTAGAATATCCAATAATGCCATACTATCATTTAAAACATCCCAATCCAAATGATTGGTTACCACAGAATTACCGTCAATTAAAGAATGGAAGTCACAATTCTGTATATTGCAGATTCGCTCAGAAACAACATCCCAGTCTAAAAGGTCTGCTTTTTTAACCAAGATATTTAATAGAACATCATCTGCAGAGACTTCGGATATTAAGTGCCAATTCCATACATTTTCAAGTTCTGTATCTATAATGTCTTCTTTTGCAAGCAAAGGAGTAATTCGGTTTATTGCTTCTGCTTGATCCCATAAAGACAAATAATCCTTGAAATGCTGATGTAAATATTCTGAGTCAAGTCTCTGGGTCAATACAGTCCAATCCCAGGAATCAGAATATCTTGCAATATGATCTTGAATAAAGAGAATATCCAAATTTCCAGAAAGGATATTCCAGTTAAGTTTCATCTTGCACTTTTCCAAAGCTTCTGGCTTTTTCTCAATTACAGAGATCAACCTTTTGGAAATGATCTCCTTATCCCAATTTTCATTTATATTTTGATAAATGAATTCTGTGCTTAGATTAGATGATAATCTGCTCCATATGTTCATATTAATGGAGAAACTGTTGATTGCAGAGGTTCTTTCTGCAATATTATTAATGTATGTAGAAAGCCCCAGCTTATCGAAATATTCCTCAACCAGTTCGGAATATGCAGTGCGAAGCCAATTAGGTATGGCTTCTTGATGAACGCTAAGTGCAGAGCAAAATCTCTGATCTACAGCGATAGCTTTATTTGCACCTAAAGCAACCCAATTCCATGGAAAAAAATCATATTCAAGTACAGTGTCATAATTTTCAACTAAAGCCGAAACATAAGATGCATTTTCATCACTTCTCATCCATTGATTATGAGAAGCGAAAAAAATAGATGTAAATGGTGTGGAAGAAATGCGCATCCATTCACGATATGATATATTATCCTTTCCAAGGTTTAGAATTTCCTCTGATTGTGAAAAATTGCTGTTTCTTGATAAAGCAACCCAATCCCAATTAAAATCTGGGTATTGAGTAATAAGAGACAAATCGTCTATCTTTTCCGAAATATAAGAGTTGTCATTATCAGAATGAATCTTATAATGATATTTCTTAAAGAAATCGGAATTCCACTCTACATATGTATATTGTGAGAATCCTTTGATCGAGTCAGATGTATTCCAGCATAATATTTCACATTTCTCAAGATATTCAATAAGTTCGTCTGACCAAACATAATCTGCTTTGGAACCAAGGTTATAAGATATAAGCTGGTCTTTTGACTTCATTGACTTCATTACTTCTGCAAAATCTTCGTTTTTAACTATTGTTTTTGCAAGTTCAGAGTTCGTGAATATTCGATCAAGTACATTCTCAATATATACTGAAATGTAATCTTGTAGTTGCTGAATGTTATCAGTCACAAGATTAATATCTGATTGATTAACAAATATCTGCCAATTCCATCTTTTACGGCTATATTTTACAATTAAGTCATGATGACTAGATGGAAGCCAACTTGTTAGATTGTAGAAATCGAAGTTCAAGCATTCTATATTGTTCACGACAAAGTCAATGTCAAGAAATGCACTAATGGTATCCCAATCCCACTCAAGACTATTGTTTGTTTCACAAAGCATTAATTCTTGAGCCTGTTCTTTTGATATGTCTTCACGTGATAAAACAACATTCATATTCCACTTATATATTGCAGAATTTTCAATGATGAAATCAATCGGCAATCTACATGAGAGTGCTATAAAATCAAATCTAGAGTCAAGTTCTTCTAAATGTGAAATGATGATGTCTTCAGGACAATGCCTTGAAATATAATCCCAATCAGCATCAGTACAGAGCACATTTGAAACAATATATTTGTATGTTGCTTCATCTTTCCATTCAGTTCGATTATATCTAACTATGAAATCATATTCTTCTTGTTCAATTTCATCTTCAAAGAAACAAATTTCATTATAGTTAATAATTGAATCTGCATTATTAATCAATTTACAATATAATGCTTTCTTGATTTTTTTATTGCAAAGATAGGAATTCTGGCCACGATAAAATATATCTGTAGCAGGTACAGATAATTTGTCATTCATCAAGACAACAGGATAAAAAGTTCCGTCATACTGGTAAAGACAAATATCTACATATTTGGCATAATATTTCCATTCTGGAAGCATTCTGGCTTCAAATACATTCGTAGGCAAGCATGACTGAAGATTTATACGATTTATTAAATCATCAGAGTAATCAATATTTATCTCGTCAGGATCATAATCTGTAATGCTTTCAATATCAGTTATTTCGGAGTAGAATCCTAATTCAGAGTAAAACGGGAAGTCAACAGTGTCTTCTGACAAAATAGATTTATTGACATTCTCAAGCAAACATATTTTACCTTCAAAAAATGAAAACCTGCAGTTCTTTTCCAAAGCCTTACGACCGAGTCTTGTAAGTCGAATGTACTTGATTTCAGTCTTCTTTTCATTACTTTCTGTTGGCGCAGTTTCTTCCTCATATGAATTCGTATTCTCCTCAGAAAAAACATATTTCTTTTCAGCCTCTTCAACAACAAGATTTAATTTGAAAACAGAGTCTATCATGTTGTTAAAAAGTGTTATCTCGGCCTGATCTCTATAGAATCGTTTTGCACCAAATGTTCTGTCTGACACATCGAAACCAAGTGTCAGAGCGATTTCTTCCTTCGTAATCTTATTATTCTCCAAAGAACTTATTAAACGAAGAAATACCAAATCCAACTCTGTAAGAGGCTCAGTGCTATAAAATTTTACAGCGCATAACTTCTCTTTTATTGGCCACTCGCGTAGTTTACTATCTTTATATAAAGACTTGTATACAAGCGTTCCGCTATTTATTATCTCGTTATATTGCATGATTAATTATCTGCTATATTATGTAAATGTTGTAAATAAATACCGTACCAAAGTCCTGTTCCACTAACATGAATTTCATTAATGTTGAAACGATCCATCAAAGATAGGAACATCGGCAGGCCTAAACGCATTGTTATTTGATCGTCGAGTCGTTTACTGCCTTTTGAAGATTCGAAGTCATACTCATTCAAATCTTCAACATTATCAAACTGTTCAAGAATCGTCTGAGTACATGACTCTATACAAGCTTCAATCTTTTCGCGAGTCATAACTCTATCATGTTGGGCTGCATTATTCTTTCCTCCTGTGGCATGAGTAATAGCTGTTCCTACGCTAATACAGAAACTCTCGGTATCAGATGTCATGGCATTTCCCATTTTTTTATAGAATACGACTAAACGTTCTTTAATCTTCTGATCACTACGTTTTAATGCTTCAGATACAGGAAGATCTCTGTCTGAATCTAAAAATAAGATATTCCTTAATGCAGTTGTACCAAGATTAATACTATATGAATTTACAAGATCACTGTTTTGAAAAACTGAAACCTCAGTAGAACCACCTCCTTGGTCAATCATAATCACATGCTGAGAAGATAGCATTTCTTGCTTGTACCTTGAGCTAAACAAATATGCGAACATAGTTGAAACGGATTCTTCCCTTTTGGAGAGGATACGGACATTAATACCAGCTTTCTCTTTGATAAATGCTACGATATCATCACGATTGCGAGCAGTACGATAGGCTGCAGTAGCTACAGTATAAACTATGTCTACATTTTCTTGTATCATGACTCTCTTCCAATTACGAATAGTAGGCAAGACGTTTCTCTCAAAATAACGCATATCCATATCATTCTGAGAATCAAGTCCTTTTCCCGTCTCTGTTTTATTGGCATTCCTAATGAAATTTTGGAAGTTGAATTCATCAACATTAGCGTTTCTAATCAACTCTTGATCTTTACCGGTAAGACACTTGACTGCCTTTGTTGAAAGTTCAAGTACTGCAATTTTGGGATTAAGTCTGTTTGCATTTGGACTCAGCCAAGTCTCTATTACTCTAAGATGTCCATCTGTTTTGGGATTTATATCTCTTGTGTTGAGATTAGCTGAACGATTCTTAGATATTGGATGTGGACGTTTCTTCATTAATTTATGCTCCCAATGGATTATTATTCCATTTGGATTATTCTTTATACTTTCATAAACATTCTTGTATATAGCTTCTCCCTCTTTGTTCTTGTATGCAGAATAATGGGTACTGTTACCAACTATTATCAGAAGACGCTTTGCCCGTGATAAAGCAACATTCAGACGATTAGGTGACTTGGCAAAACCAAAGTCGTTTTGTTTTCTAAAGCCCAAATCTTTATATACACGATAGTCTGGTGCCTGCTTCTCGTTTTGCGCAATGCAATTACTTCGCACGAGAGAAACAATTATAATATTTCTTTCCATGCCCTGAAATCGATCAACAGAACTGGGTTTTAATGTAAGTTTCCCAGAATACTTTTCTTGTAATTGTCTTAATTGTCTCAACTGAGCCCCGTAGAAAGTAATTAATCCAATCTCTTTATCTTCTTCATTTGAAAATTGATTGTTATATGAAGAAAATGAATCTGATGAGGATAACTGCGAGAGAACCCATTCAATAGCATCGACTTCTCCTTTATTTGTACGTGAAGTTCCTTCTGCTATCTCAGGAGAATTAGTATCTATCCAAACCACATGATTCTCAGGAGATAGTAGACCATCAATATTAATGCCATGATAACGTGAGAATAGTGTGCCTTCTGATTCGTAATCCTCGTTAATGAAGCCACATTCCAAGCCACCATCTTTTGTATAGAATTGTTCTATGACTTTATTAATATCAGGATGCATTCTATATTGTTTTCTAAAGGTACCCTTGATTGAATTATCTGCTTGAGTAAACAGACGTTCAAAATGGGACTTTTCAAGTTGGTCAAAATTAGATCTAACAAATTTTTCCAACTCGATAATTTGTTCTTTTTCTTCTACATCTACAGATTGTAATGCCTGATAATGTAGCTTGTATAAAATATCTTCTCTATCAAGATTTGGTGGTAGCTGACGATGATCACCAATAATAATTGACTTCGTACCATAAACCAAAGGCATGGATAATTCTGATGGTGTTGCCTTTGAAGCTTCATCTTGAACTACCACATCAAAAGCCAAATGTTCATCATCTTTGAAAACGGTTTTGTATCGTATCATAAAGCGGCTCTCAATATTCTCCTTTTGAGATTCTATGGCTGCATAGTTCTTTTCAGTTATAGAACTACAAGTTGCGCCAATAACGTTGCAATTTTTACGATAGAGTTGGAAAACTATTTTTCGGACATCCGTTGGAAGGTTCAGCATGAAATGAAACCATGCTGTCTCTATTGATTCATCCTGTATTTGAGAACGATTAATAATATTCTTGATCCATCTAACTATAGCAATGTTGTCCTTATTGAATAGTTTATATTCATTAGATTCTTCAATAGCCCGATTATCTTCAGACAATATGTAATTTTTAGAAAAATCAATTTCTGCCCATTTCATCATCTCGGTTATTGCGTATGGCAAGCCTTCTGAAGAGAATCTGTCTCCAGCTCCAATTCTTATAGGTTTCACAATATTGTGATCCGAGAATTTTAAACGGTCTAATGCGTTATCTACAGCTAAATTTGCTTCGGATGTAAGTAGAGTGCGGTCTTTGGGATTTGCTAAAGCTAATTGCCAAATCAATTCGGCAATTGCAGTTGACTTTCCTGTTCCAGGAGGTCCCTGAATTACTGCTAAATCTTTTGATTCAATTGCTTTAGCAATCGCTTCCACTTGCCATTCATTAAGATGTTTATTTAATCTATTCTCTTCAATATGAACAATTCTTTCTTTTACTTTCGCTTCATTTGTTGGAGTCGCTTTGCTAGCATCAAATAGATAGCTTGCCAACATTGGATTTCTAAGCTGCTCGAAATTTTCTGTGATGAAATCGAAAGATTCTTGTAAACGATTAACTTTTTCTGAGTCACCTGTTAGGTCAGTTGAAACCTTTGTTAACTTCTTTTCGTTAATTAGATTCTCAACGATAGATAATTTATCCTTTTCTATGACGAAGGTTAAAATAGGGTAATTTACATTCTTTAGTTTGCCAACTTCTACGCTGTTGCAACTAAAGACCTCACCACGAAGTGTACCTATAACTATAGCCTCATGTTCTTGCTGTCCAAAGACATTTCGCTCTATAAAGAATTTATCAAGTTCCTCCAATGGATTGATTTCAAATACAAAAGGAATTGGTTCATATTCCTTTGCTTTTCCTGTCTCTTCATCTTCAACAGTACAACCATTCTTGATTTCATTCAAAATGTCATGAAGAGCAGTATGAAAATCCCTCGCTTGCGAATGATTACTATATGATTGACGGAACGAAAGTTCTCCTTGTATACTAGAGACTGTTACAATGTTTGGGAAACAGGCTTCTAACTGGCTCTCAATATCTTCTCTTTTGTCTTTTTTGTAATTCCATATTCTTCCTTCAATATATGGCTGTGGAAAGAAGTTCATGTATAAGGACTCACATTCTTCTTCGAAATCCTTTAATAATCTTGAAGGAATGGTATCTATGTTCGCATAAAAGTTCCATGCATCTTTACCTATAGGAATCAATTCAGTATCAAATCTAAGTTTGAATGATTTTTGGAATAATTCAAACTTAGATTCTGTATTAGCTTTAACTACTAGCTTACCATCTATTGGCTGAAGCTTTGCAGAGTTGGCATCAAGTAATATCGGCTGCTTCATATATTGAAGCAGACATTTATTTATCTGTGTGAAAATTTTCCAGATTTCGCGAATTGATTTTTCTTCTCCAGCCAGATTGTCTATGTCCACAGCAACTTGTTCTCTTATTGTCTGTTCGTCGACTTTCTTCTTGCTAAGATTGTATCGGGGATTATTATATATATCTGGTTTGCCTAGACCAAGAACTATTACATTTATTTCCTGCCCGATCTCAAGACAATTTGCTACTTGTCCGAATTTACAAGGCACTTCAGAATAATGTATCATACCCGAAGCACGACCTTCAAGTTTTACAAATGCGCCAATATCAATTATATTTGCGATTTGAACTTTTATATTATCTCCTTTGTTATAACCCATAGTTATGACTATTTATTAAATCGGATATTAGTAGATGGGTGGTTATTCAATATTGCCAACCAACAAATCTTTCACGTCCACTTCTAGCGTATCAGCAATAGCATTGAGAGTAATAAGATCTGGCTGCACTCGCTGATTGATGTACTTCGATACAGTTGTATTTCTCTTGCCAATCTTCTCGCCAAGCCAAATTCCAGTCTTGTCCTTTTCGACTAAAACTACTTTGATACGATTGTATTTTCTTCTTTCCATGCTTAAAATGTTTTTATCTATGCGGAAAGGTACGCAATAATAATTAATGATGTGTAAGTTGAGCATAGAAAACTATCTTTTTTCACATCATTTATTCGAAATCGTTGGTTTTAGCTTCAAGAATCACGATTTCATCCTATTCAAGTGCTCCTTAAATGTTTAAATTTGTAATTGTGGACTCACTGCGCTCAAAAAGTGAGACATGTCGCACAATTCGCTTTGAGATAGTCGACCCACTAGCTGTCTTTTCCTGATTTAATTTCAACTAAATTAGAGAAGAACCACCTCTACTGGAAAAAGGCACTGTTTTTTTAATCTCACCTTAATCTCACCCTAATCTCACCCGATAAATTGCAACATAACAATGAGTTAAGGTCGAAAAGGTGAGATTAGGGAAAATGTTCTTAAAATTTCTGGAGGTTTTGCCGAAATAGCATTTTTCTGCTATAATTTCTATTCTTTGGTATCTCCTGATGTGATTCCAACTTCGTATTTATAGCTGTTGTCGAGGAGTCTCTTCGCAAATTCCTTCACATCGGCAGGTGTGATGGCTTTTACGATCTCTGCCATCTTCTCGTCCATATAAAAACCGTTGTAATAATAATCGAATAGTACCTTGGTGTTATAATGGTTTTCCTTCTTCCATCGAGGATAGTCACGTACGATACCTTCCTTATAGTTGGCAAGGAGTTTCTCTGTCACTGCATTCCCTGTAGCAATCTTCTGTAATTCATCCTTAATCTTTCTGACCATCCGTGCACGATTCTCCGGCGACGACTTAAATGCAATGTAGCAGGTTAATTGGTCTACGGGATAATGATCCTCATTCGAACTCACGCTAACGCCGTAAGTGGCACCCTCCTGTTCGCGTATGGCAATGTCTAGCACTTGATCGAGGACGGAACACAGGGCCTCCTGCACGAAATGATTCTGCGGGTTGTACTTATACCCCTTCTCCATTACGTAGATAAGATATGAGGTTGCCGCAGGTGTGTTCATGTCTTTGTGATAGACATTACGGAAATCAGCTTTTCGCGCACTATATTCAGGAAGGTATTTGAATGTTTCGGGTTTTCCTGTTGATGGAAGACTGCCAATATACTGTTCGATGTCAGGGATAATCGAGTCTGTATCAAAAGAACCTACGAAACAGAGCGTCATACCATTGACATCGGCAGTGCGTTGACGGTACAGCTCCAGCATGCGGTCGTAGTTGATGCTGTCCAGATTATTTTCGTTTACAAAGAATTGGCGACCTGTATTTGCCAGTACCGCATGTGAAATACTGTCACCAAAACCGTAATAAGGATCTATCTTCGAGTTGATGATCTCCTTTTTACCTTTTTCTTTGAATGCCTCAAACTGTTCCACATCCTTCCTTGGTGCCGTGAAATTAAGATA
>Ga0302208_10000823_pt1 | contig 14041 bp, 20 predicted proteins | sample II_Fen_E2_3_FD_194577 | JGI IMG/M metagenome (GOLD analysis project Ga0302208, IMG submission 194577) | Peat permafrost microbial communities from Stordalen Mire near Abisko, Sweden - II_Fen_E2_3 | ecosystem: Environmental > Terrestrial > Soil > Wetlands > Permafrost | place: Sweden: Abisko...
TCACCACTTGATAGCAATATAATATATTTATCCATTAAATGGTTTATGTCAAACATCTGGTAGAGTTGCTGTTTCAGCTGCCTATGTTCCAAGGTGTCGTCATCACTCATCCTATAAGCTTCTTCGAGCTTATAACCAACCGTTGGTGTATTTTCATCTATATCATGTTGGTTCCATCGTTGTTGCAGATAGTAAGAGCCGTCACTGTCACCATAAGAATCACGGAAAGTAATGTATTTAATATTGTCTGAAACTAACGTTTTCTTATTAGGTGAAAAATTGTAAATAGGGTCAACCATCAATAAGGGATGCTTACCGGTAAGCATGTCTACTAACATTGTTTTTCCGCCCCCGTTTGGCCCGACGATGGCTATGTGTTCACCATCAAGTAATTCGAAATCGACGGGTTCTCTCATACGCCAAGCAGGCATACGTGTTACGCCGTGGTGAATCTCAATAATCTTCTGCATATCTTTTTACCTTAAAAATTTTATTTTACCCTCTCTTTATTCTTGTTTATAAAATCCTTCCAACCATGATATGACGCATCAGATGTAGGTCGTCCTATCTGTAAGAAATGGCAGTATGCAGCACCTAACGCATCAGTTGCATCTTTAAATGATGACATTTCTTCATCTTTAAGATTTAGAAGACGCTGAAGCATGTTTGCCACTTGTTCTTTTGATGCCTGTCCTTGACCAGTTATCGCCATCTTTATTTTTAAAGGGGCATATTCGGTGATAGGGATATCACGGCTGATAGCTGCGGAAATAGCAACGCCCTGTGCTCTACCTAGTTTAAGCATCGACTGAACATTCTTTCCGAAAAAAGGAGCTTCGATCGCTAATTCGTCTGGTAAATATGCATCAATTATCCCGCTTACCCGTTGAAATATTTTTCCTAATTTAATATATGGATCTTTATATTTTCGTAAGTCGATAACTCCCATTGCAATCATCGACACTTGGTTCCCTGAAACTTTGATCAATCCGTATCCCATGATTGTGGTACCGGGATCGATACCTAGTATGATTTTCTCAGTTGTCATCTTAGATATGGGTTCATCTCCAGTTCCTCACGAATCGTAGTCTGTTCTCCGTGACCTGGCAGGACAACTGTATTCTCTGGCAGCTCTGCTATTATTTGTAGGCTTTTTGTCATATCCTCAAAAGAACCTCCGGGGAAGTCCGTTCTACCTATACTGAAGCGAAACAGAGTGTCTCCAGAGAAACATAAATGCTCACTCTCGCAATATAGCAGTATACTTCCCGGAGTATGTCCCGGAGTATGTATTGATGTCAGTTGATGATTTCCAAACTTGAGTATCTCATTGTCACCAATGTATTTATCCACTGCCGGGATATCGTTTGTATAGACAATTCCGCAGAAGTCATTCGCTTGTTGTCGCAGCATATTGTAAAGAACCTGGTCTTCCCTATGTACAACAGGTCTGATACCGAAAGCCTTGAATATGGTATCGTTTCCGTAGCAGTGATCAATATGAGCGTGTGTGTTAATTAAGGCTACGAGATTTAGTTTCTTGTCCTTTATGTAGTTAACGATAGCCAGTCTCTCTTCCTCATAGAATGCTCCACAGTCTATGATGACAGCTTCGCGTGTTTCATCGCTGACAACATAAGTGTTCTCTTCGAGCATGTTACAAACAAATCGTTGTGTATTTATCATATCGGGACGTATATTAGTTTTTTCTCAGAAAACCACTCCCCGCTAAACCATGTATTGATATCGCGAACAATAGCCTTCTTCTTTACTCCATTAATTTCTTCCTTCACATCACCTCCTTTTAAACATATTAATCCGTTTGGAATAGCGTTGCGCTGGTTTGTGGAAATGTTTTTCTTGGAGATACGAATGAGTTCTTGCAACGGCATCACAGCGCGACTGACAACGAAATCATAAAGTCCCTTCTCGTCTTGCGCACGTTTGTGCTCGAATGTACAGTTCTTTAGCCCGATTTCTGCCGCTATATTGCTTGCCACCATGACTTTCTTTCCTGTAGAGTCAATTAGATGAAAATGGCAACGTGGCGATATGATGGCAAGTGGTATGCCGGGAAATCCGCCACCTGTTCCTAAATCAAGAATGCTTGTATCATAGCGAAAACGTATTTCTTTTGCTATGGCAAGAGAGTGTAATACATGATGTTCATAAAGATTGTCAATATCAGTACGTGATATTACATTGATTTTCTCGTTCCACACGTGATAAAGGTCATAAAGTGCCTTAAATTGAGAAATCTGTTCGTCTGTAAGGCCGGGAAAATACTTTAAAATTTCTTCCATAATATGATTTTATTTCAATAACTTGTCAAGGTTTGAATTTGATATTGTTAGTTCTGTCGCTCCAATATCGTATGGAGCTATTTCGTAGGGGTTATAAATAAATGTTATATCATCTTCGTTCAACATAAAGTTGTCAGAAGGGTAAATGTCGTTGGAGAGAAGGTATCCTTTACTATGAAGCTCCTGAATATCTTTACAACCTGTTTTGTCTTCAAGGGCCTTAAGTAAGAGTTCATTTAAACCTTGTTCGTATCCTGAGACAAATAAATCTTTAACAGTAAGTAGATTACCGTTCTTTGTGTTGAAGTTTAGAACCATCTCCTGACTGTTTCCGTGAGCGCCACCTTCATAAGATTCAAGATGTATGATATAGATAAGAACATCATTACAGCCTTTTTGGATTGAAGAATTTAATACGTAGTGATAGTCATACCAACCCGCAGATTTGTTCTTGTTATTTTTGTCAGCTTTATATAATTCTGTAAGATTTTTTTTGTAGTCACTTAGGTAATTACTGGCAAACGAGTCGACAGCCTCATGAGGCGACAGATTCTCCATACTAAAAGTTTTGCTGATGATGGCTTTGTTTATTTTGTCTGCAACTTTTGACTTCGTATGATTAGCATACATAAGATTTATATGTACTTTGCACATTGGTGCACCGGAATCTGTACTGATTGAAGTGTAGCGGTCCAAGGTCAGACTGTCGAAGGGTACATTGTTCTCTTCATTGCTGTTGCATGATGTAATGCTGCACATAATTACAAATGCGACAAGCAATATCGGTATGTATAGCTTTTTCATCTTTGTTGAGTGCTTCTTTTCTATGTTTTCTGCGAAGGTACTGTAAATCGATTGAAAAACAAAGAAATTTGTTAGATTTTTATTTCGTTTCGAGTTGTTTCTTCAGTCTGATGATTTCATCGCGGTATTGAGCAGCCTGAATGAAATCTAGACTCTTTGCAGATTCTTTCATCCGTTTTGTCGTATTATCTATACTCTTTTCAAGTTGCTGTTTTGTCATCCTTATTACTATCGGGTCAGCGACCATGGCGTCGTTGATAGGTTCAAAATAAGGGCGATTTACAGTCGTATCAGCATTTTGTGGCCCTCTGTTTGTTGTTAGTGAACTCTGTTTTAAAGCCTTCTGGATTTGTGTTGGAGTTATATTATTTTCTTCATTATACTTCATTTGTTTCATTCTCCTTCTTGACGTTTCATCTATGGTGAGTCTCATACTTTTCGTAATACGGTCTGCATACATGATAACCTTTCCGTTGACATTTCTTGCGGCACGTCCAGCGGTCTGAGTGAGTGAGCGGTGACTACGCAGAAATCCCTCTTTGTCTGCATCAAGAATAGCTACAAGAGATACTTCCGGTAAGTCCAAGCCTTCTCTAAGGAGGTTTACGCCGACAAGGACATCATATATTCCAGCTCTTAAATCTTCCATGATTTGAATTCTGTCGAGAGTGGCAACGTCACTATGTATGTAATTTGTTTTTACTCCATTACCCAGTAAATGCTCCGTCAGTTCTTCTGCCATTCTTTTAGTCAGTGTTGTCACTAAAACCCTTTCATTCTTTTCGCTGCGAATACGGATTTCTTCTAATAAATCATCTATTTGGTTTTCAGTGGGTCGTACCTCAATTTCAGGATCGAGCAATCCGGTAGGGCGTATGAGTTGTTCTACAACAATACCCTCGGTCTCATTTAGTTCATAATCCGCAGGAGTGGCAGATACGTATATTACTTGATTAACAAGTTGTTGAAATTCTTCGAATTTCAGAGGTCGGTTATCAAATGCAGCAGGAAGTCTGAATCCATATTGAATAAGATTAGTCTTTCTTGCCCTGTCACCACCATACATAGCACCAATCTGTGGTACGGAAACATGGCTCTCGTCAATCACAATAAGAAAGTCTTTCGGGAAAAAGTCGAGTAGACAGTAGGGACGTGTTCCTGCTTCACGACCATCGAAATAGCGTGAGTAGTTTTCTATGCCGGAACAATGTCCCAGCTCTTTGATCATTTCCATGTCGTATTCTACCCGTTCCTTGATCCTGCTAGCTTCAAGTGGTTTCCCTATTTCGTTGAAATAATCAACTTGAGCTACAAGGTCATCTTGAATATTTCTGATAGCTAAGTCTGTACCATCCTTTGAAGTCATAAATAGATTTGCAGGATATACTTTATATTCCTCAAATTTAGCTTGGACATGACATGAAATAGGCTCAACTTCTTCTAATGTGTCGATTTCGTCATCCCAGAACGTTACTCTAAGAATATTTTCGGCGTAGGCCAGATATATGTCCACAGTATCTCCCTTTACTCTGAAATCACCACGCTTCAGTTCTATATCATTTCTTACATATAAAGAACTGATAAGGCGCCTTAGTAAAACATTCCGGTCTATTTTAAGTCCACAGTGCAGATCTATTACATTCTCATAAAAAGCAGAAGGATTTCCCATTCCATAAATGCATGATACTGATGAAACAACGATCACATCTTTTCGTCCGGATAAAAGAGTGGAAGTTGTCGCAAGTCTCAATCGGTCAATTTCATCATTTATTGCAAGATCTTTTTCTATATAGGTATCACTCTGCGGCAGGTAAGCTTCAGGTTGATAATAGTCATAATATGAAACATAATATTCAACAGCATTTGAAGGGAAAAAAGCTTTTAGCTCATCATAAAGTTGTGCAGCAAGTGTCTTGTTATGGCTTAACACAAGAGTGGGCTTGTTGGTATTATTGATGACGTTAGCTATGGTAAACGTCTTTCCCGAGCCTGTTACTCCCAGTAATACTTGAGATTTATCACCTCTATTCACACCATCGGTAAGCTGTCGGACAGCTTCCGGCTGGTCGCCTGTTGGCTTATATTTTGAAACTAATTTAAACTCAGACATGCCAAAATTCTATAAATGGGCAGTAAAAATACTAAATATTCCTCTAATAACTGTTATTTTGAATGTTTTTTTTAGAAAAAGTTTATCATAGCTTTGCAGGTTAATAGAAATATGTGTATTTTTGCATGTCAAATAAAAGATATGAAGAAGAATCTTATAATATTATTCTGTTTAGGAATTATTCTAACCGGATGTTCTACAGAATTCAATCAGGTATATAAGTCGACGGATTACGACTATAAATACGAAGCAGCAAAACAATTTTTTGCTACGGGGCGTTATACTAGTGCGACATCTTTGCTTGAAGAATTAGTCACTATTACGAAAGGGACTGACCATGCTCAGGAATGTTTGTATATGCTTGCAATGAGTGAATATAGTATGCATGATTATGAGACGGCGTCAGATTACTTCAAAAAGTATTGTTCTAGTTATCCTAGAGGATATTACGCAGAGGAGGCGAGGTTCTATGCCGGACAGGCTCTTTATATGAGTACCCCTGAGCCGCGTTTAGACCAATCTCGCACAATTAGCGCAATGACTGCCACTCAAGATTTCTTGGATATGTATCCAGACAGTAAAATGAAATCTATGGCGCAAAGCAAATTATTTGTTTTACAGGACAAACTCATTGAGAAGGAATTGATGGCCGCCACGCTATATTTTAATTTAGGGAATTATTTCGGTAACTGTTCTAATGGTGGTAGTAACTTCACCTCTTGTCTTGTTACAGCCCAGAATGCTCTCAAGGATTATCCTTATACAGGAAGACGCGAGGATTTTAGTTTGTTGATTGTGAAAAGCAAGTTTGGTCTTGCGGAACAGAGTATTGAAGATAAGAAACTTGAAAGATATCGTGACGCAGAAGATGAATGCTACGGATTCATCAATGAATATCCAGACTCTAAGAATAAGAAGTTAGCTGAAAAATACATTGTTTTGTGCAAAAAGCACACAAAAGATTAGTTTTTAAAATAAACGTTTATTAAAGATAAAATATGGACTACAAGAAATCAAAATCACCTGCCAGCACAGTTACTAGAAATCTTATTGAGTTGTGTAAGGATACTGGTAATATCTATGAGAGTGTTGCTATTATAGGCAAACGCTCAAATCAGATTTCTGCAGAGATTAAAGCGGACTTAAGTAAGAAATTGGCAGAATTTGCTTCTTATAATGATAATCTGGAAGAAATTTTTGAAAATCGTGAACAGATAGAGATTTCGCGTTATTATGAAAAATTGCCAAAGTCAAATCTTCTAGCTACACAGGAATTTATTGAGGGTAAGATCTATTACCGTAACCCTGCAAAAGAGAAAGATGAAGAGGTAACGAACGGAAAAGGTCTATAAAAAGATTATTATAAATGATACAACGCATACAGACTCTTTACTTACTCTTTGCTGTTGTTGCAAGCGTCATCAGTCTTTGCCTTCCAATAGGAATGTTGGGTGTTGATGGACGAACGGTTGGTACAATGTATAATTTATGGTTACAGACAGCCAACGGAGGTCATGATTTTACCCCATGGGCATTATTCGTGATTCAGCTTCTGACCTTACCTATAGGTCTTGCTGCCGTATTGATGTTCCGTAATCGCAAGTTGCAGAGTAGATTATGTATGTTTAATATATTGCTTCTTGTAGGTTATTACGTAGTTTATGCTATTTTAGCTTATGCACTCAAGGCCAGATATCAGGCTGATTTCAGTGTATGCATACAAACAGTATTACCTGCAGTAGCTTTGTTTTTCGATTATCTCGGACGTCGTGCTGTTTTATCTGACGAGAAATTGGTCAGAGCAGTTGACAGAATTAGATAATATATAGTATAGTTAGTTAGTAAGAAAGCTCCTGCAAGTGATTTGTCGGGGCTTTTTCTTTTTCTATTAACGTGCCTTTTATTTGAGGATTCTCATAAAATGTAAGGAATAGCAAAATCTACTTTCACGGATAGAAATGAAGATATGATCAAAAACAAAACATATCATGAAAATATCTAAATATTTACGTCTTTTTAATAGGCCATTTACCTCAAAAGCAGTGAAAGTAGGTTCAATTATTGTTTCCTCTATCACTGCTGTGACTATTCGTTACTACTTTTCAAATATGCTACTTTTCCTACTGTGTTATTTCTTAGCATTCACTGCCGAGATTATCATATCGCTTGGTCACGATGATGGTATCATCTTTCGCCAGTTGAGGTATGATGAGCGTATCAATCAATATCCCGAGAAGTTCCGCTGTGACTTCATCCGCTTCAGCGTGGGACTGGAAGATCCCGATAACATCATCCTCGACCAGGCATTGAAGAGTGTTGAAACTTAGAATACGACTTGGATTTTACCCTGAGTCATCCTTTTATAATCGGATGTAGATTTTGAGCTATTTTATTTTTGCGGGCATCAATATTTCTATTTCCTGACCGTCCTTCACACGCCCAGCTGATCAGCTACCTTGCGGGCCGTGGATGACGAGGTTCTTCTTGACCGTCTGCACAAACGTAGCTGCGGGGGCAGACGGAGCTATTCCCCGGTCTTTCTAAAACAACTTTTCAAAAAATCACCGTTGTCGTCACACCCGACAGCATAAACATTTGACCAACAAGATGATCCTATTATATAACGACCGGCCAGACCGTCACAAAATAACGCTCGAACGTCACAAAAAGATATTCAGAAAGAGCCTGATCAGCATCAAAACGAACCTGCAGGACATAGTTCTCGAGCTCAAATTCTGCTGTTTTTGCCTTGCAGAGATATGCTCCGCCAAGGTAAGAGCAATGCTCCGTGAAGTAGGGAGCAGTCCTTAGACTTTGACGCTCCATCGACTGGGGAAGAAGAATGCTCATTTTCGTAAAATGAACATTCTATCTATGGATTGTGATTCTTTATAGTTTATATTGAATTTATCCTTATCCCCAAGGCCCCTTTGATTCTAAAAAGGGGCTGTCTACCTCTCTAAATCTCTCCCACATGGGAGAGACTTAACCGCAGATTCCGCTTCGCTACACTGCTCAGTGCCGTTTGGCCGGGCATCAAAGCCCTAAACGGAATAGTCTTGTAGGATGTTTTCCTTGTGGATGTTTTCATTTCAAGAGATTTCTTTCTTATAAGGCGTAGCGATAATGAGGCGCAACCGCAAACAATAGCGGAAGAAGCGTTAAGCGTTTTTTTTTTAGCTTCTCGACCGAGCGTAGTCGCTATTGTCAATTCTGTAACTTGTCCAGGTGAGTTTGATGACCTGACATTTATACAGGATACGGTCAAGGAGGACGATGCCACGTTCAAGAAGGTAGGCAAGATGCTCAAACGAATGAGCTTCAAGCACAAACACATCCGCACCGGCTCAGAATACTACGTCATCAGAAACTCTGCTGTGACGACACCATGACAAAATGTGACAGTGCGGCTCTCTCTAAATAACCAATAAGGTGTTCATCATAAACGATTTATCATCGCACCGGTGACGATACAGGTAAAAAAACAAAAACCAATGTTCAAGTTTGGACTGACAAGATTAAGAAATTCCTCGCGGGAATTATATATAATAATATAAAAGTGGACCCTGCGATAATTTTAAAAGGGACTCCTACTCGTTGAAATACCTGCGGATAGTCTTAACGTCAATCTGATGATTCAGGAACTTGCGGATCTTCTTATAGTCGTAGCCTTGTACAAAGTGCATGTTGATGATTCTCTTTCTATTATACACGCTAATCATTTTAGTACAGCATTTGTTAATTTGCTGCAAAGATAATACTTTAGAAAAGATATCGTTGTGACGGTTGATGCTTCTTGCTCTATGAAGTGCATCGGCGATAGAACCCTCTCTTCTGTTATCTATCAAAGCGGATAACTGGGGTCCTATTTTCAATTATTATTGGGGATCCTATTTTTAGTTATTATCTACAGGCAGACCCTGAAACAACTTTTCCTTATTACCAAGAATCGGCAGTCCTTGGGCAAAGTCACCCTTTAACGAAGCCGTCAGAGGAGCAATGTCCATCCCTTTATTGACAAAGGACGGATTGTAACTGAAGACGGCTCTGCTATTTCGTTCGTCCCAATAGAGCTGTCCCACTTCCTCTTCATACAATAGCACGCTGACAATGTTATTTTCCATGTCTGATTCGTTTAGGTTTGTTCTTGATGACTTGTTGCAGAGTATATGGTGATATCGGAATTTCAGGCAAAAGTTCCAGTATCTGATCTAAGCGGTCTAACATTCGAAGCAGCCCTAAAAAACTGCTCATCGTGATGTTGTACAACTTACCATTTTCAAACTGACGCAATGTCACCACACTCATTCCAGCCTTGTCTGCAGCTTCCTGCTGGGTCAGCTTAGAAGACAGACGATATTCTTTAAATCGTTTGCCAAGCTGCATCACAATCTCTGCATTCGACAAAGCTTTTATGTCATTTGATTCATTCATGCAGCAAAGGTAAATATATTTATGGTTATATCCAAATATTAAGGATAAAAATAAATATATTTATGGTAATACCTTTGCCGTCAGCAAATACTTTTTAGTACCTTGACGTTAAAATTTTGTTTTACATAACTGGAAGAAAAAGGCATTTTGGATGGGTTGGGTGAACGGTGACAATCTTCTTCCTTGTATTGTTGTTGAAAAATTCTTTATACTTGAAGATAATAACCATAAAATTTTCTAATTTCGTCATAAAAATATACATTTGCAAACGAAAACGTGAAAACCACGTTGAACAATCTATAAATTAAATAGATATATGAAAAAATCAATCATTCTAACAATACTGTTTACTAGCTGCACATTGTGCGGAAGTTTCGCCCAGCATTCAACGACCTTCACGGTGGATAAACATCTGTCTGCCCCGAAGGAACACCTGTACACGATGGATGGTAATACTGCGGTATGGCAAGCAAGTGATTATCAGGCTAAAGAATTAATAGACCTCAGAGTAAGCAAAGTGCCCGAAGTATTCAAGCGATTTAAGCATGTCTACGATCTCTCACTGAATTTCACCGGCAAAGTAGTTATCCCCAAATGGATGGATGACATCAAGTTCGATAGACTCATGATTAATGGAAAGATGACCGAGGATGAAGTCAAAGAACTAAAGGTACGTTTTCCGGATGCTCAAATCCAACGTGAAGATTAGTGATATTAAAAGCTTGTTTTGTCCTCAATACGGTGGAAGTAAATAACGACTATCTATCTACATTGAGATTGATTTTTCTTGATAAATTAGAAAGAATGAAGTAATCTTCGTATTTTTATGAACTGGAAATATAAAGAAATTGAAATGATGAACTTACGAATACAACTTGATACAACAAATATAAATTGGGACTTGGTGGTTGATATTCTTCAAACAGTTGGTATGGGGTATCATACAGCTGAGATTCACCAACGTGCATTTAACAATAGTCATACTGTTGTTTTCGTGTTCGATGGGGAGAACCTGATCGGTTTTGGTAGGGCTTTATCGGATGGAGAATATCAAGCTGCCATCTATGATGTTGCCGTACTGCCAAGCTATCAGGGAAAAGGAATAGGTAAAAAGATCGTCCGAACGATTGTAGAGAATACCCCTACCTGTAACTTTATCTTATATGCTTCTCCGGGAAAGGAAAAGTTTTATGAAAAGGAAAATTTCAAGAGGATGAAGACAGGAATGGCGTTGTTTGTCAATGCTGAGAAAATGAAAAGTAAAGGATTCACAGAATAAAGAGTGAGTCAAATAACAGAACATAAATAAACTTATGAACGAAATTAAAATTGAGAGAATGACAGTGAAGTCATGGCCCGATGTAGCCCGTATCTATGAATCGGGAATAGCCACAAAGAATGCAACCTTCCAGACAGAAGCACCCGACTGGGATTCCTGGAACAATGCGCACCGACAAGACTGCCGGTTGGTGGCAATGATTGATGACAAAATAGTGGGCTGGGTTGCCCTGTCAAACGTATCAAGCAGATGTGTGTATGCAGGAGTTGCGGAGGTTAGCATCTATGTCGAGTCAGCCTTCAGAGGCAAAGGTATTGGCAACAAGCTGATGAAAGCCCTGATACAGAAATCGGAAGCGAATGGCATCTGGACTCTTCAGGCAGGAATTTTCCCCGAGAATACAGGCAGTCTGAAGCTACATCATAACCATGGATTCAGAACGATAGGAATCAAAGAACGTCTGGGCAAAATGGACGATAAGTGGCGTGATGTTGCCATGCTCGAAAGACGCAGTAAAGTAGTTGGTATTGATTGATAGGTTACTGATAATGGCAAGGTAGAATATTCTTATCGATAGAACATATTATAGACGGAGGTCTAAAAGTCTCACGGTCTCAAAGGTTTATTTGAGGTCGTGAGACTTTAAAGTATTAGTTGAATAATAAATATTAACTTATATGATTTCTACTGTCATACTGATGTCTGTCTTGGGCCTGTCACCTCGCAAGGTGTCACAGTTCTGGATCTTTTCAACGATTTCAAGTCCGCTTTCCACTTCTCCAAAGACGGTGTACTGATTGTCGAGGAAAGGAGTGCCTCCCACGGTGGTGTAAGCCTCAATCTGTTCAGGGGTGAACTTTGGGGTGCCCATTTCCTTACATTTGGCTTTCGTCGCAGCTTCCAGTTTGTCCTGAAGCTCCTGTAGTCCCGCACCGTCTTTGTTACGACGGAGGTCCATGATGAAATTATCACGTGGAGTGGGGTCTCGTCATAGAGGCGAACGATGATGTCGCCCTCTGTTGTTTTGATTTTTATTCTGTTTGCCATAATTTAATTATTTCCTAAATATATGCTATAATTATTCCGCCTACCGGTTTATGTTAATAATCTTAGAAGATGTAAACCCATCTATGTTTGTATGTATTTCTGTAGTGAATGTTTTGGATTTTCTGAATACAGCATGTTGACAAGATCTTTATTTGTTGTTGCCTGAGATAAGAAATTCTGTTCCAATGTTTCTCTGGGCTTGCATGATAACTTGCCTAAACCTAATATCTCATTTTTAGATAAGATGAATGTATTTATCTTGATTATCAAATATTTAACTTGACTAGGCAAGCTCTGACAAGTTAGTGACAAGTTAGGGGGTACTTGAGGGGTACTTGAGTCCTTCAGCTCTCTGGTACTCTTTTCAACTCCAATGAACGGTGCTCATCCTTGGATATGAGTTGCTTTATGTCTTCTATTGTCATTATGCTTTCTTATTTTTTTCTGTATGATTTTTAGTCTCTATGACTTAGAATTGTAAATGGCTAATCCCTTTGTCGTCAGCAAATACTTTTGGCGAGGATGTTTTGGGTTGTCGGGATAGAGCATCACAATGAATCCATCTTTTATAGCTGGTGATAAATAATTCTCCATGAAGTTTTCACGATCTTTCAAATTCATAGCAGTCAACATCTCTTTGATGGATAGTTGCTGCTTTCCTAAGGTCTTAATCAAATTTAGAATAGCAGGCGAGCTTGCTGGAAGCTTGTCGGGAGCTTGTCGGGAGCTTGTCGGGTCTTGTTTTGAAATCCATTCTTGGGGAGCATCTATTACCAGATATCTGTTTTTCAGTTCATTCTTTTCACCCATCATCAGGTTTCGGAAGAAATTGATCAGAAAAGTCATATCCGGCTCAATGCCTTTGAGTACATTCCGATAATTGGCACGGACTAGCGCATTTCGGAAATACCAGGAGTTATCTGCAAACAAATCATTGTTTACATCAAACCCAATACTGCGTAGATATTTGATCGTAAAGACTGCTGTAGTGCGGGTGTTGCCCTCACCAAAGGGATGAATTTGCCAGATACCGGAAATAAATTTGGCGATGTGATTGACCATCTCGTCCAAAGAAAGACCTTTGTATGAAAAGTTTTTTTCCTGTTCCAAATCATACTCCAAGGCTTTTTTTAAATCTTCTGCGTTGACATAGAGTACTGTGTCGCCTCGAAGAACCCATTCTTTTTTTGTGATGTCGTAATCTCGGATCTTTCCAGCAAACTTAAATAGACCATCAAATAATCGACGATGAATGGATGTGAAGCCTGTAACTGAAAAAGCAAATGACTGTTCGTTTAAAATTTTAGCAATATTTGCAGAAACCTTATCAGCCTCTTCCGTATCTTCATCTTCAGGCGTACGTGCAGTCTTTGACTGGTAATATCCATAGATGAGTTTCTTGACTTCATCAATGGTGATATCACCTTCAATATGCTTGCGTGCAGTGTCATTTAGATAGTCCGATGTTTGCAGGCCATCTACTGCTTGCAGACCAATGGCTGTTTTCCAAGCTGAAGCCTTTTCTTTCTTGTCTGGTTCACTGCCATGAATGTATGATTCAAAATCTAAATCCATAAGCTATTTTGTTGCAAAGATACACAAATCTTTGTAAAATTTAAGTTGTAAGCCGCATTTTTATTTGATATACACTGACATATTGATGTTGTCGGATAGGTTGATGATGCATGAGTGAATATGAACTGAATGCAAAGAGAATAAGGTCTCGTGGTCTCACGGTCTCAAAGGTATTATAGAACCTTGACGTGAAAATTTAGTTTTACACAACTGGAAGAAAAATAATATTTGATGGGTTGGTGCACAATGACAGTCTTCTTCCTTGTATTGTTGTTTGAATTATTATTATATTTGAAAATAATATTCAAAAAAGTTCCTAATTTCGTCATAAAATTATACATTTGCAAATTAAAACTTAAAACTACGTTGAATAATCTTTAAATTAAATATAGATGAAAAAATCAATCGTTCTGACAATACTGTTTACTAGCTGCACATTGTGCGGAAGTTTCGCCCAGCATTCAACGACCTTCACGGTGGATAAACATC
>Ga0302208_10000825_pt1 | contig 14039 bp, 12 predicted proteins | sample II_Fen_E2_3_FD_194577 | JGI IMG/M metagenome (GOLD analysis project Ga0302208, IMG submission 194577) | Peat permafrost microbial communities from Stordalen Mire near Abisko, Sweden - II_Fen_E2_3 | ecosystem: Environmental > Terrestrial > Soil > Wetlands > Permafrost | place: Sweden: Abisko...
TTGACGCTGTGAATATAAAGCTCTTCTGTTTCGGGAGTAGGCAGGGTGATATCGGCCGACTTCAAGGGACCGACTTTCGGAAGGGTCTGCACCACGAATGCGAGGAAACGCGTTCGCCACCCCGGCTTCTGGTATTGCGTGCCCCATTGTCTTTCGTACTCTGTACGTGACAGCCGGTAAAGAAATTTGCGCTGATCGAAGTCCGGATTTTCCTGCACCAGTTCGGCATGTTTCGTAACCAGTGCAACCCGCGTCATTTCTGGGATGATCTTGCTAACCGACCGGCGGTACGTCCCAATCGCCAAATCTGGATTCTTCAGCACATCGTCAAGTTGGAGGCCATACGTTTCCCGAAAGGCCCGCTCCAGAACCGGCTTAGAAACCTGAAAGCCGATGAAATTGTGGTAGTCGTCGGAGGTGAACCTGCCCTTCGCCACTTGTACAACATCGAAGCCGAACTCGGTGCGGATGTGCGCACGATGGTCCTCGTCGTACGTCACTTCTTTCCCGTATTTCCGTTGCAGCTTCGGATATGACAACGCCACCGCTCGATTCACCGACGGATGACCTTCGACATCGGAAATATAGTGGGCTAAGGCACCTAAGGCGAAGGCGTAGCTGTCCAGGTCGTCGGCATCGCGCAGAAGTGCTTCTACAAAGTCCCCGCTGCGGACGTAGTGCAGCAGGTTGCTGAAGTCCTTGCTACCGAACGGATAATAGCCCAGGTCTTGAATGACGCAGCCACCGTAGGCGTAGGCATGGGCCTCATTAATGTCTTGCTCCGTTGCATGCGGAAAACGATGTTTCAACAGCGGCTCAATTCGATCTGCCCAGGCTAGGTCTACAATTTCTTCGTGCGTCAGCATCGAGTATGCGGCCGTGCCTCTCGCACCAGCCAACACGACACCCAATACAAGCACCAGCCGCAGGATAAAGGCGGCGATACGATTCGGAGGCGGGTTGCTCAGCAATGCAACGTCGGTTGCCATATACCCCGATTACGCATCAGGTAGGCGCATCAGGCACATAAGGCGATCGCCGTAGAAACAAGTGATTGAAACCGTATGGGGCCAACCGTTAGCCGCTATGTCTGATATGCAGCACGTCTCCATCCTTCACGATGTACTCCTTGCCCTCGAGCCGAAGAGTCCCGCGGGCACGAGCTTCGGCTTCGGATCCCGCGTCCAACAATTGATCCCAGTGAATGGTTTCAGCACGAATGAAGTGCTTAGACAGGTCCGTGTGAATCGCTCCCGCCGCCTCCACCGCCTTTGAGCCACGCTCAACGGTCCAGGCGCGACACTCATCTTCACCTACCGTGAAGAATGAAATTAGCCCCAGCAACTCGTACGTCTTGCGAATGAGCCGCACCAGGCCACTTTCCTCGAGGCCGTAACTGCCGAGAAATTCCGCCGCGTCTTCGTCGCTCATCTCTGCCAGTTCGGCTTCCACCTTGGCGCACACGGCCAAGGCTCCGGTGTTCGGGCGCGCAGCCACATCGGTAAGCCCGTACTTGGCCACAGCCTCTTCCTGGTCTTTCCCAAGCGTGGTGCTTTCGCCGATATTCAATACATAAAGGATGGGCTTTTCGCTCAGGAACATAAACCCCCGGATACGCTTCTTATCCTCCGCAGTCATCTCCATTTCCCGCAGCGGAAGCTCCTTTTCCACGTGTTCCTTGGCACGTTTCAGCAACTCGTGTTCCCTCTCGAGTTCGGCCGTCTTCATTTTCTTCAGGTCCTTTTCTACGCGTTCCAGCCGCTTTTCAATCTGGCCGAGGTCATTCACGATTAGGTCGAGTTCGATGTTCTTGATGTCTCGCATTGGGTCTACCGGTCCTACGTGCGCAACCGACGGATCCTCGAAGGCCCGCACCACGTGCGCCAGTGCGTCTACATTGCGCAAATTCGCGGCAAACGCGGTTTCTTTGAGGGCTTCCTCGCTCAAAGCCGCCACATCGGTGTACTCCACGCTGGCATGGACAAGCTTTTTTGGATTACACTGCTCCGCCAGCCGGTCGAGCCGGTCATCGGGAACCTTAGTGACGCCCAGGTGGGCCTCGCGAGGGCTGCCTGATCGATTTGCCACCGACTGCTTAGTCAACATCACGAACAGCGACGTCTTGCCCACCTGTGGCAAGCCAATAATTCCAGTTTTCATCGGATTATGACCTCTGTCCTCGCCTCATCAGTATGAGGCGAGACGCAATAGGAATTCAGCCGCGCGGCGCCACACCACAACCTGCCGCCACACCAACCGTCAAATCTCTCGAACTCTCTATGATAATCGCCGCGCCGTCAGAAAGATGACCGCGAGCCCTAGCAAAAGAACCGTGCTCTCCAGCCGCGTGGACCACTCGTGCAAACGGTTGAACTCCACTCTGCGGGCGTCATCGTGAGGAATGTTGTCAATGAAGACCATATCGTTACGGAGCGCCAGCATCCGGGTGGAGATGCCAAACATGCTGATCAGTGTGAGAGCGATCATGGCATAAACTAGCAGATTCCTCATTGCCAGCGGAGCCACGACTCCGGTCGCAACCTGTGACTGAATCATCGACGCAACCAGGAACACAAGTCCGCTGGCGAGCCCGATCCAGTGCAAGATTCCCAGGCTTCGACTGACGACTGCGCCTGCTAATTGACGACTCGGCAGGATTCCCGGGTGAAATACTGTGGGGGCCACTACGAAGGCAAAAAACAAGATTCCGCCCACCCACGCTACCAGCGATACCAACATCAGGAAGCGAACAAAAGACATAATGCCTCGTAAAAAGGTCATTCTATCTGTTTGTTTAGATCGGAGCAGGAACGCGCAAGTCCACTAGTCGGATGCACCCGGCCCACAGTTGGCTGGATACCACTGTTGTGGTCTGTGCTCGATTAAGAAAGTCTGTAATACTGTTTTGTTTACCGGTTATTATCTTGATAACAGCATTCCACTCGAGAGACCTTGTTCCGGAGAGATTCGCGGCCAAGCCACAATGTTCCTAGCCCCCGACCGGCAAACGGTGTTTCTTTTCCTTTGCCTTAGCCTCACTCTCGTTCCGCCCTCCGTCCTTGCCCAGGACCTATCGCACGGTTCTGTCATCTTTTTATCTCCCACAGACAAGCATGTGCCGCTCGCATATCCCGCCGAGGTGCTCTGCGACCCTGACGGCAACATGCCGCTCGAAGCAGCGCAAGTCGCCTCGTACGTTCCACTACGGGATCAAATGCCCACGACTCCGGCATGCCGGGGATACTGGCTGCGCTTTACGGTCCAAGCCGACTCTCATCCCGCGGCAGGATGGGTCTTGCGGCTCTCCGATCTGTGGCGCCATGCAGATCTGTACCCGATTCGCGATGCTGCGGCCGCCACCGAAAGCTCCGGCGATTCTCGGCCTCCCCAGAATCGCGCCCTGGCGACTGGAGACATCGCATTTGCTCTGCCGTTGCAGTCGGGCACGCCGCAACTGTTCTACCTTCATCTCGTAGGCGAGACGTCGCATTACGGAGAGTCACGTAGTCTCGCGGCCACATTCACTCAACTCGACCTCTGGGTTCTGCGGCAGCGTTCGCTTCTCTTTGGCGAGGGGATTTATGCCGGCATTATCGCCGGTCTGGCCCTGTATAACCTCATTCTCTTTCTGGCTATCCGCGAGCGTGTTTACCTTTATTACGTCCTTTACGTGGTTTCGTTTGGCACGTTGTGGATCGCCCGAACCGGCTTCCTCTTCCAATATTTATGGCCGCTGCATCCCTTCTGGGACGCCGAGTACCAGCCATACGTGGCCGCGTCCGCCATTATCTTCAGCGCGATGTTCGTGCGTCACTTTCTCGCCACCCGCAAGCACTCGCCTCAAATTGATCTCGCATTGCGCGCAACCATCGCGCTTACCTTACTGTTCTGTCTGCCGCGCATCGTTGGCGTGAGACTGCCGCTGGCCGTTCCTTTGGCAATAATTGGTCTCGTTGTCTCCGTTATGTACGCAGCACTCGGACTTTTTGCGCTGGTTCGCGGTTTTCGTCCGGCCCGATTCTTCCTTCTAGCATGGTCGGCGTTGCTGGTTGGAAACGTGATCTACATCTTCATGTTCCTTCGCATCTTCCCCCAGACGTTTTTCACCTACAACGCGGCGCAGGCTGGCTCCGCCTTGGAATGCGTTCTGCTCGCTTTTGCCCTCGCCGACCGCGTCAATCTGCACAAGCGGGCCCAGGAAGATCAGCAACTGGAATACACGCACCAACTGCAAGAGCAGGTGAAACAACGCACGGTAGAACTCAGTGAGGCGGTGGAAAGTCTGAAAACCGCTTCCGCTACCGACCCGCTCACTGGACTTAGCAATCGTCGTCACGTCGATACTGCGATCCGGCCCTGGGTTGCGGACTTGCAGCGTGCGCGTATTCGCAACACTCCGGGCGAAACCCGCCGCTATCTGGCCATCTGCCTCGGGGATCTCGACCACTTCAAACTCATCAATGATGACCTCGGCCACGCCGCCGGGGACAGGGTGTTGCAGGTTGCTGCCAAAACCTTACGCGAGCACGTACGCGCCACCGCCGTCCTGGCACGATGGGGCGGGGAAGAATTCCTCATCCTCGACCACGTCACGGCTCCGCTCGAAGACGCCCTTATGGCGGAACGCTTACGCCTGTCTCTTATCGACGCCAATTCCCCAGTGCTCATCGAAACCGGGCGCACGCTCTCTATTTCGTTGGGAGTGGTCCGCTATCCGTTTTCTGACAACTTCCCCGACCTTCTCGATTGGGACAACTGTCTCGCACTGGCCGACCATGCGTTGTACCGTGCCAAGAAGGCGGGCCGCAACCGCTGGGAGTGTTACCGCTGCAACGAAACCGCGCTGAATCAAGCGGTCGACGAGCGCGGCGAGGACGAGGTGCGCAGGCTGCTTCGTCTCCATTCCAACGAGGCGTTTTCTCTTGATCTGATCGAAGTCATCGACCGCGTCCCGTCCGACATGGAAATCGCTTAGTCCGCCACAATCGCAAGTGCAGTGTGCTTACTCGCGCACTCTTCGTCCTGTACTCTTGTGCACCACCGCTAAACGGCGAGCGTGGAAGCTACCATTCACTACCGCCGCCACCACGTCCATCTCGGCCAGAAACCCGTCGTGCCCATGCGCTGTCTCGAACTCCGTGTAGTCGCACTGCACACCAGCCGCCTCAATCCGGTCCGACAACACGCGCACGTCTTTCGCGGGGAACAGCCAGTCCGACGAGATGCCCACCAGCGACACATGCGCCCGGATTCGCTTCAGCGCCTCGGCTTCCGAGGCATAACCACGCCCCAGTTCGAATGTGTCCATGGCTTTGGTGATAACCACGTACGAGTTGGCGTCGAACCGGCTTACAAACTTTTCGCCCTGGTGGTCGAGATACCCGGCAACGTCGTAACGCTCGCCAATCCCGCGCACTGGGTCCTCTCCGTTCCGATTGGGCTTACGACCATAACGCTCGTCAAACAGTTCCGGCGACTTGTACGAGCACATTCCGATCGCCCTCGCCAGACCCATTCCGCGCGCCGGTTGTTGGTTCGGCTCGTATAGCCCATCTCGGAAATCCGGGTCGAGTTGAATCGCCTTCCGCTGCAAATGATTAAGCGCCAGACCCATGGCCGAAAGCGGAGCGCAGCCAATCGCTATGCAGTGGTCGACGCGGTCAGGAAAATCGACCGCCCATTGCAGCGCCTGCATACCGCCAATCGATGCGCCAATCACCGTTCGCAGCCGCTTCACTCCCAGCTCACCCAGCACGTGTGCCTGCGAGCGGACGATATCGCGAATCGTAACCAGCGGAAAATCTGGGCCATAGGGCTTTCCGGTGGCCGGATTAAGCGACAGAGGCCCGCTCGAGCCGTAGCACGAACCCAGAATGTTGGTGCAGATGACACAATCGCGCGAGAGGTCGAAGACCTGACCGAACATTTCCGGCCACCAATCGGCGACGCGCGCCGAGCCCGACAGCGCGTGACAAACCAGCACCGCATTGTCACGCCGTTCGTTGAGGTCGCCATAAACGGCGTAGCGCACCGATACTGGTTGCAGCGTGCCTCCGCCCTCGAGCCGGAAGGGCGCGTCGTACGAAAACGTACAGTCGCCCTCCCGGGTTGGTTGTAAAGTGTCGGCCACTGTTACGCTCCTGCCGCGTGCGCTAAGGTCTTCTTGCCCGTCGCCACTTGCAGCGCGTTTTCCAGGTCCGCTATGATGTCGCGTACGTCCTCGATGCCCACCGAGAGCCGCACCATTTCGGGCGTCACCCCCGTTTCACGCTGTTCCGCTTCTGAGAGCTGTTGGTGCGTCGTCGAAGCCGGATGAATCACCAATGACTTCGCATCGCCGATGTTGGCCAGCAGACTGAACAACTGCACGGAGTTAATGAACTTCTTACCGGCCTCAAATCCGCCTTTGATGCCGAATGTAACCAGCGAACTCGATCCGGTAGGCAGGTACTTCTTCGCCCGCTCATAGTACTTGCTGGTCGGAAGCCCGGGATAGTTAACCCACTCCACGTCGCTATGTCGGGCGAGATATTCCGCTACCTTCAGAGCATTCTCCGAGTGGCGTTCCATTCTCAAGTGCAAAGTTTCCGCGCCCTGGAGCAGCAAAAACGAATTGAATGGCGACAACGCCGCGCCCGTGTCGCGCAGTCCTTGTACCCGCGCCTTGAGTATGAACGCCAAAGGCCCGAATGCCTTGGTGTACGAGACGCCGTGATACGACGGATCTGGCTCCACGAAATCCTTGAAGCGCCCGGATTTCTCCCAGTCAAACTTCCCGCCATCCACGATCACCCCGCCAATCGACGTCCCATGCCCGCCGATGTATTTCGTTGCCGAATTGACAACGATATCGGCGCCCCATTCGATAGGCCGGCATAGCGCGGGTGATGCGCAGGTGTTGTCGATCACCAGCGGCACTCCCGCTTCATGCGCAATTTTCGCCAGCTCCTCGACGTCAGCGATATCGAGCTTGGGATTGCCCAGCGTCTCGGTGTACAGCGCCTTGGTCTTGGGCCCGATGGCCTTGCGCAATCCGTCGAAGTCATCGGCGTCCACGAACTTCACGGTGATGCCCAGTTTCGGCAGCGTGTAATGGAACAGGTTGTACGTGCCACCGTAAAGCGAAGTGGTAGAAACGATGTCGTCTCCCGCCGAAGCCAGCGTGGTGATGGTTAGCGTCTCGGCAGCCTGTCCCGATGCCAGCGCAAGTCCGGCCGCTCCGCCTTCCAGTGCCGCAATCCGTTTCTCGAAAACGTCGGTCGTCGGATTCATGATGCGCGTGTAGATGTTGCCAAACTCTTGCAGGGCAAACAGGCGGGCCGCGTGGTCGGCGTCGTCAAAGACATAAGACGTGGTCTGGTAAATCGGTACCGCGCGCGACTTGGTCGTGGGGTCCTTTTCCTGTCCCCCATGGATGGCGAGTGTGTCGAGGTGATATTGCGGCTTATCGCTCAATGAAGTCTCTCCTCTGCAATTTGGCTGGACTTGATCTGAAAAACAAAACGACCCACAGCTTGACGGCTGTGGGTCGCTTTTGAACTCTGCGGCTGTTACCTCTTTGTTTGCCGCCTCAACGCGCAACCCACATACCGACGCGCATACACATACACATGGCCATGGTGCTGATGCGGGTCCGAATATAGGAAGCGGGAATCATGCTTGGTTGTTAAGTATAGTGACCGGAAAACGGAAGTCAAGCGCTCCCGGCGAGCGATCAACATCTCACCTCAGTCAACCAGAGTCACGGCCCCGCTACCCAAGTCGTAGTAGCCAGCCACAACTTTCACTGTGCCTGCTTTCGCCATTTCTGAAATGACGGTCGAAGACTCGCGCAACAAGGTCGCCTGTATCTTCGCATTTGCCTTGGTTGCCGCTACCAGGTCTGGCCCCGCCTGGTCAATCGCCGGTTGGATGTGAGGAAATAGCGCACTGATCTGTCCGGGCACACCCTTGCCCTGAATCGCAGCCTTCACCGCGCCGCAACCCGAATGTCCCATCACCAGAATCACTTTTGTCCCGAGCACCGCGGCGCCAAATTCCAGGCTGCCGATGATCTCCGGGTTGATGACGTTCCCCGCAACTCGCGTCACAAAAATGTGGCCGATACTCTGATCAAAAGCCAACTCCACAGGCACGCGCGAATCGGCGCACGACAGTACGGCCGCAAACGGTTCCTGCTTTTCGACCGTGTGTTGCTTAAGAATGGAAAGATCTTCCTCTTGTGCTGTCAGCCGGCCAGACACGAAACGCTTGTTGCCATCCAGCAACTGCTTTAATGCTTCGTCGGGGCTAAGTTTGCTCTGCGCCCATGTCCCGATCGGAGTCGCCAGTTCCAAACCGCCAGCCAGTAATCCAACCGCCGTTCCGGTGATTCCCATTTGCAGGAATCGGCGCCTGCTCGGCACCTGGTCCAAAGCATAAGTTTTCATGTTGTCCTCTCGTTGGTGTGAGAATAAGTCGCCGACTCGCGACCGCGCGATTATCTACGAAATCTTACTACGGCTCTGCCGGATTCTGTCTCCAATTTATCTCCCTTCCGGTGCGTCACAATTAATCCTCTACAATCTCCTTTAACCGGTTTGCGCCGGAATGTCTTCGTACCGAATGACAATACTCGCGTTTACAATCCTCATTGCCTGCGGGTCATTTCTCGCCGGCCTGCTCGGTGCTCTCACCGGACTCGGCGGCGGCATTGTGGTTGTCCCCATGCTCACCCTGCTCTTCGGTGTCGACATTCGCTACGCCATTGGCGCATCTTTGGTCTCAGTCATCGCGACGTCCTCCGGTGCGGCCGCAGCCTATGTTCGCGAGGGCTATAGCAACATCCGTATCGGCATGTTCCTGGAAGTGGCCACCACTGTGGGCGCCATCTTGGGAGCTATGCTCGCCACCCGGGTTCCAACCGCTGCCATCGCCGCGGTATTCGGTGTGGTGCTGTTGTTTTCAGCTTACTTTTCCAGTCGTTCTCAAGCCCCGGAAATCCTTGATCGGACGCCCGACCGCCTCGCCACGGCTCTCAAACTCAATGGCGAATACCCAACGCCGAATGGCCTTACCGCCTACACAGTGCATAGGGTTCCTCTCGGTTTCGGAATAATGTTCGGCGCGGGTACGCTCTCCGGCCTGCTCGGTATCGGTTCCGGTGCGCTGAAGGTTCTGGCCATGGATCAGGCGATGCGCATTCCGTTCAAAGTCTCCACCACCACCAGCAATTTCATGATTGGCGTCACCGCCGCTGCCAGCGCTGGAATCTATCTCAGTCGCGGCTATATAGATCCCGGCATCGCCATGCCGGTCATGCTGGGAGTTCTTGCCGGCTCCCTGCTCGGGGCGCGCATTCTCGTGAAGGCCCGCACCCGCTGGCTTCGCTATATCTTCAGTACCGTGGTCGTTGTGCTGGGACTGGAAATGCTCTACGGCGCTTGGAAGGGAAAGCTATGAACCAGCCTCAGCTTGATGATCGCCGCATCGAACTCATGCTCGGCAACCTGCTGCGGATTGGCGTTGTGCTGTCTGCGTTTGTCGTACTGGCGGGGGCCGCCGTTTACCTCGCCCGCCATGGGTTCGAAACCGCAAACTATTCCATCTTCCGCGGAGAGGCATCTGCGCTTCGTTCCGCTCCCGCCATAATTCTCGGAGCCCTGCATTTGCGCGGTAAGAACATTATTCAGCTCGGCCTGCTTCTGTTGATCGCCACTCCAGTCGCCAGGGTGATCTTCTCCGCCATCGGATTCGTCATCGAACGAGATTACCTCTACGTTGCCCTCACTCTCATCGTCCTTGCAGTGTTGCTGTACAGCATGATCGGCTCCGGTGCCGCTTAACCCAAGCCCCGTTCACTCGACCCAAGCCGAAAACTCCAGGCACCCGTCCCGCCGATTTCCGCTCCCGCATCAGGGTTGCGTCTTACAATGGCGCCATGGTCACCGCAAGGGTCTTCCTCCTCGCATCCCTGTTCGCGGTAAGCCTCGTCGCGCAGCAGCCCGGCTCATCGAAATCAACCTCCCACCTGTCGAACTTCACCCTCGCCAGCCCCGCATTTCCCTCCGGAGCCGCCATCCCTGACCGTTACACCTGCAAGGGTGCCGACGAATCACCCTTTCTCGTTTGGACGGGACATACGTCAAAAGCCGCGAGTTTCGCGCTCATCGTAGATGACCCCGACAATCCAAACGGAACCTGGGTTCATTGGGTGATATGGAACATTCCCGCAACCTCTCACATGCTGCAGGCTGGTGTAATGAAAAGTGGCACTCTCCCGGACGGTGCGATGCAGGGACTTAACGATTTTGGGGAGGTCGGCTATAGCGGGCCCTGCCCACCACAAGGCAAGTCCCATCGCTACTTCTTCCGGCTTTATGCCCTGGATTCGAAGCTGACACTCCAACCCGGCGCCACCCGCAAACAGCTCGACACCGCGATGAAAGGCCACATCCTCGATACGACGCAACACATCGGAACTTATCACCGCTAAGTGTGAACGCACGAACGGAGCGCCGCTCTACACGAGCGGCGCTCCATCCTGTCTCGAATTGGCCGTCCCGCCGCTACTTCTTCGAACCGACCAGCTCGTCCACTTCTTCAACGCGCTCGCTGGTTGCATGCAGATGGTCGTGATTAAACACTTCCTCGACTTCGAGGACTTCATAAGCATGTTCGCCATGCAGCGACTCGTCGAGGCCGATCCCCTCACTCACCTCGTCGACTTTGACGGGAGTGAACAAGTTGATGATGTGCAGCATTGCATAGGTGAAGCCGAAGGCCCACACCGATGAGAACAGGACGGCCACCACTTGTTTTCCGAAGAAGCTAGGGTTGCCGTACAGCAGTCCGTTAACTCCAGCTGGGTTGAATTCCCTATTGGCGAAAACCCCCAGCAATAGGATTCCGAGAAAGCCGCCGACTCCGTGCACGCCCCACACATCCAATGCGTCGTCCCAATGAAGTTTGTTCTTCAATTCGACCGCGAAGTAGCAAACCACTCCCGAAACTACGCCGATGATGACCGCCGTGGATGGGGAAACGAATCCTGCCGCCGGCGTTATCGTTGCCAGGCCTGCAACCGCTCCTGTCAGCAATCCCAGGAACTTGGGCTTGCGCTCCCGGAACCATGCCACCAGCAGCCACGATACGGCGGCGAACGAAGCCGCGATGTCGGTGTTGAGGAACGCAGTTGCGGTAACCGAATCTACGCGCATTTCGCTGCCGGCGTTGAACCCGTACCACCCAAACCACAACAGTCCCGTTCCCAGGGCGACCAGAGGAATGCTGTGCGGACCGCGATCCAGAATCCGCCGCCGCCCGACATACAAAATCGACGCCAGCGCCGCCATTCCGGCGATGTTGTGCACCACGATACCGCCGGCAAAGTCTTCTACGCCCCAGCGCTGCAGAATGCCACCACCCCAAACCATGTGGACAAATGGGAAATACACGAAGGTCAACCACGCCGTCAGGAACAGGCAATAAGCCTTGAACGTGACACGGTTGGTGAACGCGCCAGAGATCAGCGCCGGAGTGATGATGGCGAACATCATCTGGTAGGCAATGAACACCATCGCGGGAATCGTGTCAGTCGGAGCCGACGGCGTCGAAAGACCGATCCCGCGCAAGCCCACGTTATTGAGGTTGCCGATGATGCCGTGCCAGTCGCCGCTGAAGCACAGCGAATAACCGTATAGGTACCAGATAACGGTGGTCCAGCCCATCGAAACGAAGCTCTGGATCATGATGGCAAGAACGTTCTTGCGCCCGACCAGGCCACCGTAGAAAAACGCCAGGCCGGGGGTCATGAGCATGACCAGGCTGGTACAAAGGATCATAAAACCGGTATTACCAGTATCAAGATGAAGCATAAAAATCTCCTGAAACGAAGATGTAGCAATGCGTCGGCCCGTTACTTCGAGGCCCACCGAGCGCATTCGGCCTTTGGTATGAATTGCTGAGGATTGTTGAGTTCCGAAAACACGAAACGGAATCGCCCCGGGAAAGAGATCTCCTCTCAGCGCACAATGCGGGTACGTGTCGGAACGAGTTCTTACAGAAACTAGGCGGAATCGTACTTTGCCTCGCGGCTGCGACCGCCACGCGGGCGCTGGAACACCGCCTGACTAGGTTGGGCCTGGCCTAACGCCGATTGCTGTGCCACCTGTCACAAGCCGACGTGACGCGGATGGGCCGTGCCCGGTGAATTGCCCGAACCAAAGAAAATGGCCGACCTCAGTCGACCATCTCCAATTCGATTGCCTCGCCCCTTTACTGCGCCGGAGCTGGTGTGGGCTGTGCCGCAGGCGGGTTAAAGTTCACCTTGGGCGCTTGCCGAGACCCTTCATCGGCCTTGAAATACGCGTCGTTGCGCGCGAATCCCGACATGCTGGCAACGATATTGTTGGGGAACAGTCCGATGTACGTGTTGTAGGCCTGCAACGTATCGTTATACCGCTTGCGTTCCACGGCAATGCGGTTTTCCGTTCCCGCCAGTTCGTCCTGCAGCCGCAGGAAGTTCTCGTTCGAGCGCAGCTGGGGATAGTTCTCCACCACCACCATCAGCCGTCCCAAGGCCGAGTCCAGCTGCCCGTTGGCCGCAATTTTCTCAGACGGCGTCTTGGCCCCGATCATGGCCGCCCGAGCGGCCGCAATGTCGCCAAACACCTTCTCCTCATGGAGCGCAAATCCCTTCACTGTCTCCACCAGGTTGGGAATGAGGTCAGCGCGGCGTTGCAGCACCACGTCCACTTGCGACCATGCTGAGTTCACTGCCTCGCGCTTCACTACCATCTCGTTGCGACGGCTCACAAACGCACTGCCTACAAAGAACACCAGCAGCACGACAACAATCAGAATGATTATTCCGGTCTTCATATTCCTCCCATTTCCACTCGAAGTCCGCACAGTTGTCGAGACGCCTAGGGTCTATTGCCTTTGCCACTGCCGCTTGGGGACCTTAACATCCAAACCATGCGCCACCGTCAAAATTGCGCTCATATACGCGTGATACACCCCGCGGACATTGTCTACGGCAGCCGTTCCGTGGCGCAACTCCAGCACCGACCGCAGCGGCTTGGCCTCGAATCCGAACACCTCAGCGGCATGCTCCAGCACCTGCGCCTTGCCGTGTGGTGGATTATCGCCCAGCGCGATCAAGGCATGCCGGAAGAGCGTCAGCACGCTCGTCACCGACTTCGCCATTACCGCCTTTAGTTCGTCGTCACCATCGTTTGTCAGTAGTAGATGATTCCGCAGTCGCAAAAGCGTCGTGCGCAGGTCGTGTTCTACCTCGACCCGGTGCAGGTTCATCGGTACTTCGATTCCCGCCAGCACATCTTCTCCATGCAGGACCTTGTGCGTGCCCTGTATGTCCAGCATCTCGATGGCGAACACGTCCGCCGACTCCCGCAACTCCTGCAGGGTCATAATCGTCGGTGGACGCAGCTTCTCTTCGCGACTCCACCAGGCCAACACCCCCGACAGCCCGGCATAGATCTCCGGCTTCATGGCGTGCAGTACGACCAGCAGGTTCACGTCGGAATACTGTTCGCTAAAGTCGTCACGTGCCGCTGAGCCGTAGAGCACCACGGCCGCGAGGTCGTCGCCGCAGGCATAATGCAGCCGGTCCACCATTGTCTGCAACTTGTCGTCAGGCTTGCTTGCCATGCTTCCCTCTCCGCTCGCGCTACCAGCTTCCGCCGGCTCCTCCGCCGCCGCTCGATCCACCGCCAAAACCACCAAATCCACCACCACCGCCGCCACCCCAACCGCCGGAGCTGCCACCAAATCCGCCGCCCCAGCCCCTGCCGCCCTGGCCCAACGCGTTGCCCAGCAGGATCCATGGCAGCGCGTTGCCCATGCCGCCACCGGAGCCCGGTGGGCCACGTCGATTTCGTCCGCCTCTTACGAGCGCCCGAATCAGCAGAAAGAAACCGCCAAATAGCACAATCGGCAGCCACCACGGTGCCTCTCTTTTCGGAGCACGCGCCCGGCGTTGCGGCAATCCCGTCAGTTGTATGCCTGCGTCGGCGGCGATAAACTGCGCCACCGCG
>Ga0302208_10000832_pt1 | contig 13993 bp, 7 predicted proteins | sample II_Fen_E2_3_FD_194577 | JGI IMG/M metagenome (GOLD analysis project Ga0302208, IMG submission 194577) | Peat permafrost microbial communities from Stordalen Mire near Abisko, Sweden - II_Fen_E2_3 | ecosystem: Environmental > Terrestrial > Soil > Wetlands > Permafrost | place: Sweden: Abisko...
TTCAGCAGTAGATGATTTTGGGTTTCCGATACCGGTATCGGGAGTTACCTTAGTCCAGTGACGGGGTATCCAGGCTTGACTGTTCTTCAATGCCTGTATGCTAAACGATTTACTTTGTCCTTTACCGGCTTCTTCCAGCGGCAATACCCATTCAGGATGGAAATGCATCATGACCGAAGTCTCCAGTTCGTCGGCATGATCACCCGGAACTTCAAAATAGCCCGCACCCTTTTCTACAGCATACCAGTTGGTGACGGCAATATAAAAATCGGGGTAATCAAGTGCCAGATCACGGATCATATTCCGGAAGTTATTCCCCCCATGGCCGTTCACAATCACTAGTTTCCGCATTCCCTGACGGTACAGGGAAGTCACGATATCTGTCAATATCGCCCGCTGCGTATCATAACGGGCATGAATGCAAAACAATAAACCCGTCTGTCCCGGATTCTGGGAGCCTAACGGGATAACAGGAAGCACCATGCACTTCACTCCTTTCGAAAGTGCCTTTTCAGCTGTCCGGCAAGCTATTTCGTGTGACAGGATAGCATCAGTTCCATACGGAAGATGGTAATTGTGCGGTTCGGTAGCACCCCAGGGTAATACCGCAACCTCAAACTTATCATCCTTTACTTCTTTCCATGTCGCGATAGATAAATCTATTTTCATAATTATTTTGCAATATGTGTTGGTTTATGGCACGGGGGCACTTAAAGTGCCCCCGTCGCTAGTAGTCAAAGTTATTGTTATTCTTAATTTGAATCTTTAATGCAACGAACGGATAACCCTTTCCATTTATACTTGTTATATCGTTCCACGGAATTGAGATCATATCTCATTAACAGGCTCACAACCGTGGTATCCGATTTTATGGTAGAACTCCACCATCCACCTGTAGAATCCTTAGAGCTGAATGAATGACCGCGATTTTCGCGTAATCCCCCCGGAAGAGCAGCAAACCCCGAACTGTTGTTTATGGTTAAGTCATTCCCAATAGCTCCTGTAGCGGAAGATCGTAACCAATTGGTCGTTGAAGCCAATATCTTTGACAAAGACCCTGAAGCATATAAATAGATGGTGACATTATTTTCAAGCGTTGTCCAGTCAGCTTCGGTAGGTACATGCCAACCTACCGGAGCTAATTTACCCGTGTTTACCGCATACCAATTGTATAATGCTCCGTAGCTGTTTTTATTTTGGGCAGAATCATTACTATACCAGCAGTAGCCGGGTTTCTGAAGGTTTTTCCAGGCAGCACTGTCTGTCACTACAGGTATGGCAGTACTATCGCTGTAATGCGTAGCTTTCAGGTTCTCAATCATCCATGTTTGAGAACCAATCGTTACCGTATGGTATTCATTGCCATCAACATCCTTGACGACACCTCCAAACACAGGTGCATTGACGGTATTACATCCCGTTGCAAAAGCAAATACAAGAAGTAAAAGCGTACAGCATAAATTTCGGGTTATCCTTTTTCTTTTCAAAATATATAATTTAATGATCGGTTTGTCTCTCAACCTCTGGCATTCGTTCTATTAAAATGCAAAGATACATTATCAATGTTATATAAGATTGATTGATTTTTATTTTAATAAATTATATCTACAATTTAGAGTTGGTTAAACCATGGATAAACCGGAAATGAGAGGTCTCTGATTTTAATGCAAAAAGCAGAGTAAGAACCTTTCGCCGGTCGAAACACACAAAAGCATTTTCATTTTATCCATTGAAAAAGCCCAATCAAAGGTCCTTAGGGCACCTTGAGATTTATTCGGAGGCTTTAAGCATTTACTCGATACCTGTTGAGGCTTTCCCGTTAAACCTTTGCAGGTTTTAACAGTCAAAAGAAACAGCAATCAGCAGGAAATGAAAAAAATATTTACCTTTACCAAACAATCTTCCGATTCCCTTAATGTAATATCTCAAACAAAACCAAATACCTTATAAACATGTTTTTAGATGTTTTCTTTGAAAAGGCTGCCGAACAGCATGCCGATGCTATTGCCATTGAACAGGGAGAAACCCGTTATACCTACCGCGAAGCCGACCGAACGGCGAATAAACTGGCTCACTTTCTTCAAACTCAAGGAATAGTTCCCGAAGACAAGGTAGTGATATTGCTGCCACGATGTGCATTTGTTCCCGTTGCTATGCTTGCCGTGCTGAAAGCAGGTGCAGCTTATATTCCGCTCGATCCTGAAATTCCTGCCGACCGGGTGAACTTTATCATGGAAGATTCGGGAGCAAAGATAATGATTACTTCCGATGCCATCCTCGAACGGATAGGGATGGAGTTAGACACTTTTCCCATATTCAACATTGACCGCCAATTGGCAGAAACAGATTCTTTCCCGGGCACAAAGCCGGCCGTTACTAATCGATGCCTGAGCAACCTGTGCTATATAATTTATACTTCCGGCACTACCGGGAAACCAAAAGGCGTGCTGCTGGAACACCGGAATGTGGCCAATTATATCCGTGGGGCGCAACAGATTTACCCGATCGACAATACCTACCGCGCCTTACAGGGCTTCTCTGTCTCTTTTGATGCATCGGTGGAGGAAATATGGGTACCCCTTTCGGTAGGGGCTACGCTGGTGATTGGCACCTTTGACATTATGAGGTCGGGCGACAGGTTCTCATCCCTGCTGACCAAACTCAACATAAGCTTTTTATCGTGTACCCCCACGTTACTTTCTATGGTAAAGGAGGATATCCCGGGATTAAAGATCCTTATTTTCGGGGGTGAAGTATGTACTTCTGATGTCGCCAGGAAATGGTGTACCCCCGGAAGAATCGTTTATAATACCTACGGACCTACCGAGGCTACAGTTATAGCCACTTACCAGATACTAAACCCGGACGTTCCGGTTACCATTGGCCTCCCGTTACCCGGATATGATGTATTGATTGTAAACGACGAACTACTACCGGCACCAGTGGGTGAAGAAGGAGAAATTCTGATTGGCGGGAATAGTGTGGCACGCGGATATCTGAACCGTGAAGACCTGACAGCACAGAAATTCATTGAAACGGAACGTTATAAAGGCAGTCCCGAACGTTATTACCGGACAGGTGACCTGGCAAAACAAGCTCCTAACGGTGAAATCATCTTTCTGGGTAGAGCAGACGCACAGGTGAAGGTACGGGGTTTCCGGGTGGAACTCCCCGAAATAGAATGGCTGATTATGCAATGTCAGGGGATACAGGCAGCAGCCGTTACTCTCGATACCGCCACACAACAACTGGCAGCCTATGTAGTACAGAAAAAGGAGGACGAGATAAACAGAGATGGAATAGCCCGATTATTGAGATTGAAGCTGCCTTATTATATGATTCCCTCTACATTGGACGTGATTGATTCACTGCCCATGACCTCGAGCCAGAAAATTGACAGAAAAAGACTGCCCACTCCTGTTACACCCCTTACATTTTCAGATAAAAAGAAATTAATTCCGCCTTCGACCTTGCTGGAACGCGAGATGGTAAAGATTATCGCAAAAAACATACACCGGGATGATATATCCATGGATGATAACTTTTTTGACGAATTGGGCGGTCACTCGTTACTGGCAGCATTGGTTGTATCGGAAATGCGTGAACTGCGAATGTTTGAGAATATGTCGGTGGTTGATGTATACAAGTTTCCGGTATTGAGTGATCTGGCACGGGAACTGGAAAAGAATCGACCTAAAAAAGAGCCACAAAAAAAAGAACGTGATATACATAAACCATCCCGTATTAGTTATTATACCTGTTCATTCTTTCAGGGGATCTCTCTGTTTTTCCTGATATTGTTGTTCGGAATGGAATGGCTGGGACCATTCTTTGTGTATTCGTACTACTACCAGGCCGAACTGGGCGTCATGGACTCGCTGGTATTTATGTTGCTTATGTATTTCGCCTTGTTACCAATACTGACCTTATTTGCCATTGGGTTTAAGTGGGCAGTGATCGGACGTATTAAACCCGGGAGATACAATCTCTGGGGCAGCTATTATTTCAGGTTCTGGATCGTGGACAAAGTTATCAATATTTGTCCTATCACCTATTTTACAGGTACCAACCTGATGAATACCTTTCTACGCTTAGTGGGAGCAAAAGTGGGTAAGAACACCTACATTAACACCTCTGCTATTTCAGCATTCGACTTATTGACCGTGGGCGATAATGTCAGTATTTGCACCGATTCACACTTGCGTGGTTATACTATTGCAGATGGATACCTGACTATCGGGAGCATTGAAATAGAGAATGATGCCTTCGTAGGTACCCGTTGCTGTCTGTCGCAGAATAGCAAAATAGGAAAGAACTCGTCTATAGAAGACCTGACTCTCGTACCCGAGTGTACAGTTATTCCGGAAAATGAAAACTGGGGTGGCTCACCGGCCGTAAAAATAAGTGATAACAAAGAGGTTCAGGAAAGGCGTAAGTTATGGTCAGCCCGTAACACCCTGTTATTTTTTATCAGCATTTTTCTGATACCGCTTATTACCATGATTGCTTATTTCCCCGGCATGATGTTAATTGCGCATTTGGATTATTCAAATGAGAGCTATCATTTCCTATGGCTGACTATTGGGGTGGGAGTTTCATTCGTAGTATTGCTTACCGCTATTATCACGATCCTGAAATGGATGTTGCTTGGCAATATCAAGGAAGGAAAATATCCAATTGACAGTATTTTTTATTATAAGAAATGGTTCTTCGACCAACTTATGAAATTGAGCCTACAGGTGATCGGGACACTTTATACAACTCTATACCTCCAAATTTGGTTCAGGATGCTTGGTGTAAAGATGGGTAAACGGGTAGAGATATCTACTGTTGAGTTTATATCACCGGATCTTTTGGTTACCGGGGATGAATGTTTTCTGGCTGATTCGGTATCCATAGGGGCAAGTCATGTGCGTGACGGGTATATCTCCATTGCCAAGACATATATCGGCAACCGTACCTTTATTGGCAACAGTGCCGTGATAAGCCCGGATACACGGTTGGGAAATGATGTATTGGTAGGGGTGCTTTCGAAAATGAGCTCTGAAAACCTACCGGCTAAAGATGGCACATCATGGTTTGGTTCACCGGCAGTGTTCCTGCCAAAGCGGGATATTAATCATGACTTCTCGTCTGAACGCACCTATAAACCAACCCGGAAATTAATCACGTTGCGTTACTGCATTGAGTTTTTCAGGGTAACACTTCCAACAACATTCTTTATCCTGCTGGCCTCATTGATTACCAATGCTGTTTCGTACCTCCAGGTTGAAAGAGATCTGCTGGAGCTTCTCCTGGTATTTCCGATCCTGTATGTAGCTGCATCCGGAATAGCCGTACTGATTACAGTCCTTCTAAAATGGATCATTATCGGGAAGTACAAGCCCTCAAAAAAGCCCCTCTGGAGCAATTATGTATGGCGAAGTGAATTGATCACCGGAATCTATGAGAACTTTCTGGTATTGTTCTTTCTGAATATCCTTACCGGTACACCGTTTATTAAATATCCGTTGAGAATGCTGGGGTGTAAGATCGGGAAAAAGGTTTGCCTGTACACAACGCAGATAACAGAATTTGACCTGGTCAAAATAGGCGACAACTCAGCATTAAACGATAACTGCACCTTGCAGACCCACCTGTTTGAAGACCGTGTCATGAAAATGTCGTACGTCAATATAGGAAAACAATGCAGCGTGGGGGGCATGGCAGTTGTCTTGTATGACTCCATCATGGAAGATGGCTCATCGCTCGAACCGTTATCGGTACTAATGAAAAGTGAGACTCTGCCGGCAAACACCTGTTTTGTGGGAGCACCGGCTAAAATGACTTAGCCATAGCCCTATCATCGTCCGGAAGACATAAAGGCTTTTACTCGAGTCATCCTCAATGGTTCCGGCAGCAGATTTGGAGTTTTCAAAGAACCTCTCAAAGGTGTTTTGGGCGTTCTGAGGTTCATATACTTTGAGGCTTGGTATGTTTTATTTTTACTTTCATTTTCAGTCAACTTTTAAAGTTGAGAAACTGTTGTATGAAAAGGAAGGAAATAACGGTTGAGAAAAGGATTGCTTACAATAACGAGTTTTGATTATTTAATCCTTGCTCTTTCGGCTTCCAATTGTGCCCTGGATTTACTCTGGGTAACAATATAAACTCCGGCAAAGACAAGAACTCCCGACAGAGCCTTTTCGATGCCGAATGTGTCAATACCAATGAAAACAGCCACAAGTGAAGCAACAACCGGTTGTACGTAATTGTACATACTCAGGGTTGTTGGCCGTAAAATTTTTTGACCAACAGGAATGAGTAAATAACCTAAAAACGTTGCAAACAACACGACATAACTTATCCGCCAGTAGGTTGCGGCAGTGAGCAATGTAAAGTCAGTTTGCATGAGTGGTTTATAACAGAAAGGGAAACAACAGATGGTACCAAACAGAAACATCCATTTCATAACAGTGACCGGGGAATAACGTGAAACAACGTCTTTGAAAACAGTGAGGTAAATTGCAAAGGAAGCAACTCCTCCGAACACAATCAGATTTCCCCAAAAATTGCTTTTTCCCAGATGAAGGGTATGACTGGTGAAAACCAACAATAATGCGCCTGATGCACCAACCAAAACTCCTATTGCTTTCACCAGAGTAATTGGTTCTTTAATAATTACGGCAGCAAGGATCATGGTCAGAATAGGCAACATGGTTACAACTATGGAAGCATCAATAGGTGAAGTCATCGACAATCCAACAAAATAAGGCAATTGATTAAAAGACAAAGCAAAGAAAGAGGCAAAAAACAACATTAAAAGATCTTTTGCGGGAACATGTTCTTTCTTCGTAAATAAGGAAACCAGCCAGAAAAGCAGGCAGGCACCTATCAGACGAAAGAAGGAGAGAGCGTATGGATTGAGTATTTCGGGCATTAAAGTCCTGGAAACAGGAGTGTTTAATCCAAAAATCAAATTCGCCGAAAACATGGCCATGTGCCCGTTAAGTTTATTTTTCTCCATATAGGGTGCAAAGATACGAAAAGTTTTAGTGTGTCATGGAAAGTAGAAAATAGGATACGAAACGTGGAACTTTCAAACTTTTCAACATTATTATCCCTGTAATTTGCTTGTTTCGAGAATAGTGCTTAGTTTTGTAGCCAACATAAAATTTTTTCAACTATGAAGCATAATCCTAAAGAACAACGAACACTTTTTCCTGAAGAGTGTCTGTTGCGTGAAATATCTCAACAACCCAGATTGTCTATTGGAATTCCGAAAGAGAACTCTGCTGTTGAAACCCGTCTGGCCCTTACCCCTGAAGGAGTAGCTATCGTTGTCGAGGAAGGCCATAGTATTTATGTTGAACGCGGGGCCGGCGTGCCTATGCAGTATTCAGACTTACAATACAGTGAGGCAGGCGCTTTTATGGTAGACAATGCCTCCGAAGTCTTTAGTGCTGATCTAGTATTAAAGATTGCTCCACCAACTATTGACGAATTAAATATGATGCACGACAGATCCACCATCATGTCGATGTTGCAACTGTCCAATTTATCGACAGAGTGTCTAAAGTTGATGATGACTAAAAAGATGAATGCCATTGCTTATGAATTGATAAAAGATGAACAAAAGCAATTCCCTGTTGTAAGTTCTATTTCCGAAATAGAAGGAAACACGGCTATTGCAGTTGCTGCTGAACTAATGAGCAATGAACGGGGGGGCAAAGGATTGTTATTAGGTGGAGTAGCCGGAATTTCACCTCCCGAAGTGCTTATTTTAGGAGCTGGCATTACAGGTTCTGTAGCTGCACACACAGCTTTGGCATTAGGTGCCTCTGTAAAGATTTTTGATCATGACATCAGTAAACTCCGCAAGATACAACATTACCTGGGTCAACAGGTATTTACGTCGGTTATCCATCCAACGGTTCTTTTCAAGGCCCTGTCAACAGCAGATGCTGTGATTGGAAACCTACGGTATATTAATGGTTTCGAACGATTCATGGTATCGGAAGAACTTGTAAAAACCATGAAGACAGGAGCCATTATCATTGATATGAGTGTGGATCAGGGTGGTTGCTTTGAAACTTCCGAATGCCGCACATTGCAGAATCCAGTCTATGAAAAGCATGGCATTATTCATTATTGCGTTCCCAACATATCAGCCCGGGTAGCACGCACTACGTCCATGGCATTAAGCAATATCTTTGCTCCTATTTTGCTCAAAATAGGAAACTCCGGCGGTGTAGATTCTGCCATTAACGAAAGTGCCGGGTTCAGGCATGGCGCTTACATCTATGGCGGTGTGCTTGTAAACAGGCTCTTCGGGAATTTCTATGGAATTACGGCTAATGATATTGGCTTATTGCTGGCAGGATACTAGACCGGGGCGGGTAACAATCAACTGCATTTTTGTTAATTGCAAACTAACTTGATTTTTTTATATCTTTGCAGTACTGTTCAATATTTTTCCTTTTCTTCATTATTAGAAAAAACAGCCCTTATTTATTCCCTGAAACGTAAAATGTTGACTAATGCCGGTTGACAACTAATTGATAACTGAAAATGTATGCTGCCCACACAACCTGAGACCTTAACCGAAGATGATCTGATTCAAAAAGAATTTGAAGCATTGCTTGATGATTATAGCAAAACGAGTCACCGGCAGAAAATTGAAATTATAACTAAAGCATTCAATTTTGCAAAGAATGCCCATAAAGGCATTAAACGCCGTTCCGGGGAACCCTATATAATGCATCCTCTGGCAGTGGCACGTATCGTGGTTCGCGAAATAGGCCTTGGCTCAACTTCTATTTGTTCGGCATTGCTTCATGATGTCGTGGAAGATACCGATTATACGGTTGAGGATATCGAAAACCTCTTTGGACCTAAGATTGCTCAGATTGTCGATGGCCTTACTAAAATATCAGGGGGTGTATTTGGAGAAAAGGCATCAGAGCAAGCTGAAAACTTCAGGAAACTGCTGATCACTATGTCGGAAGACATCCGGGTAATCCTTATTAAAATTTCCGACCGGCTTCACAATATGCGAACCCTGGGTTCTATGCCATTAGCCAAACAATATAAAATTGCCGGCGAAACACAATACATTTATGCCCCCCTTGCCCACCGCTTGGGGTTATTCAAAATCAAAACAGAACTTGAAGACCTCAGTTTTAAATTCGAACACCCCGATACCTATAAAGAAATAGAAACCAAGCTTGAAGTAGATAAAGAAGCTCGTAATCGGTTTTACAAAGAATTCTCCGATCCGATTGACAAGAAGCTGACTGAGCTGGGCTATAACTTCAGGCTTCTTGCCCGTATCAAATCGGTCTATTCCATCTGGCATAAAATGTCGACACGCAATATTCCTTTCGAAGAAGTCTACGACATCCTGGCTGAACGGATTATTTTCAAACCCCGCGAAGGAATGAATGAAAAAGAACAGTGCTGGATGCTTTATTCTGCTATTACTGCCCTGTATAAACCTCATCCAGAGCGGATACGCGACTGGGTGAGCACTCCAAAAGCCAATGGATATGAAGCCTTGCATGTTACAGTCATGGGGCCCAGGGGACGGTGGGTGGAAGTACAGATTCGCAGCGAACGAATGAACGATATAGCCGAGCAAGGCCTTGCAGCACACTGGAAATATAAATCGGGCGAAGCCGATGAATCGGAGCTGGACAAATGGCTGAAAACGATTAAAGATTTACTGGAACATCCCGAACCGAATGCTATCGATTTCATGGATACGTTCAAACTGAATCTCTTTGCATCCGAGATATTCGTCTTTACACCAAAAGGTGAAATTAAAACCATAGCGCAGGGAGCCACCGCACTCGATTTCGCCTATTCCCTACATACTGATCTGGGAAATCATTGTATCGGGGCTAAAGTGAATCACAAACTGGTACCACTTAGCTACAAACTTAATAGTGGGGACCAGATAGAAATCCTGACTTCCAAGAAACAAGCTCCCCAACCAGAGTGGGTCGATTATGTAACTACTGCAAAAGCAAAAACCAAACTTCGGAACTTATTTAAAAAAGAAGAAAAAACATTTGTTATCGAGGGGCAAAAGCGAATTGAACAAGCATTAGTCTCCGTTAATTTATTACCGGACAATGAAAACATAGTACGCATTCTCAACCATTACAATCTGACTCAACGTAACGAACTCTTTTTCCAGGCAGGCAAAGGACTATTGAAACTGGAAGATATTGGTAAAATTGTGTTTAAGCCAAAGAGTCAGAATGTCTTTGTAAAATACCTCAAAATGCCTTTTGGAGGTTCTTCTGACAACAATAAACAACCTGCACCAGTGCCTGTTGAAAGTAAAGTTGATCGAAAGAAATCAATTAAACTTACCGAAGAAAATGCAGGAAAGACTTACACATTGGCCGAATGCTGCCATCCTATTCCTGGTGATGATGTATTGGGGTATGTGGATGAAAAGGAGATGATCATTATCCACAAACGTCAATGCCCGGTAGCCGCTAAACTAAAAAGCAGTTTTGGTGAACGGATTGTTTCGGCTGACTGGGCCACCCATAAAGTACAATCATTCGTAGAGATATTAGAAATTAAAGGGATTGATAGAAAAGGAGTGTTGATTCAAATTCTTAAAGTAATTTCAGAAGGGTATGGGGTCAATATCAACAAAATGAGTATTGAAACAAATGCCGGTATCTTTGTCGGCAGGTTCTATATCTATGTTCACGATACTGAAGACATCAACAACCTTTGCAAAAACATTATCAAGATAAAAGAAATAAATTCCGTCCAACGAATACAGGAATAAAACATCAATACACACCCTCAGGCAAAACAGGGTGAATTTGATAAATAGAGTTTAACAAGTTACTCTGATCTCCTATACTTCGACCTTAACGGTCATCTCAGCTCCAAAACCTTATCTTTGCCTTTTCAACCGTCACAGAAACCCTGACACCTTATGGTTTAACCTAATTCCTTACTTTTTTCTTAATTCCATTCTTAGGTTGTTGATAAGACTAAAATTATTCTTTCTCAAATTTTAATCCATGTGGCACCCTGACCGTCCCTTTAAAATAAGGATTAATATAGAGCTTAATTGTATCGCTTTCATTATCGGGTACCAGAATATATAAGTCTAGAATTGGTCCTGAACCATAACTTAGCGGTTCTCCAGTATAGCGATTTTCCAAAGCAATAGCCGGTTTTTTGTAGTTTGGATTTTCAATAGAGTATCTTTGTATTAACTGAAGCTTATTCCCTCTTTCCGTTCTTAAACGGGAAATATAATAATAAGAGGATTCAATGCTGCTATATAAATCTTTATTCTTAATGAGAACAGGATTTTCGGCTGTATAACCATAACTTGAATCGATTGTTGTGTCTATTTTAGAGAAGAATTTAGGATTGCTTACAACACATCCGGTCAGGAATAATCCGGTCAGAATAACTAATTTAAAATGCTTTACGTTATTTCGCATATTTGTTTCAATTTGAATACCCAATATTTTCAAACACGATAATAATAACTACATTAACAATCTTACCTATCAAAACAGAATTTATTTTATTCAAAATCCTGATTCAACCCTCAAATTCGCGCTCCTTCAACACTTTTTTCATCCTTTATTTATTTTACGTTACAAAACTACATATTTATTGTATTAACTGCTAAAATATAAAAATATATTTTTCCGGATTTTACTTTGCATAAATTATTTTTCGGGTTGAGTGATGAATCCACTCCCCATCCATCTTTTTTTGGGTTCTATTTCCTTCTGAATTTCTGATAGATTCGTTTTATGTTCAGATATGGTTCAGATAAGGCTCAGATATGGTTTAGATAAGTATCTGAGGATTATTCTACGATAATTCAATGTAACATTAATACTTATATCACGTATCTAAATAAATACGTGATATATGCATGGTATATGCGTGATATATGCGTGGTATATACATGATATATATAACTGAACCTTATCTGAGCCTTATCTAAACCTTATCTAAACCAAAGAGGAATGCCAATCAAAGTCCAGCTAAAAAAAAGGGATATTTTACTGTGATTTATCATACCAACAGAGTTAGACTGCTTTTTTTTGCCAATGGAGGTTATCATTCATAACTTAAATGCAAAAAGATCAAATCATAAATAACCTCAAATTAAACAGGAAAAGGCACGCGAACCCACAAAATAGTTCAAAATCAACTGAAATAACTTTTTTTTACTTTCGGAATGTTTTGGCAGTCGTATTTATTATGTAAATTTGCACGCAATAATTTTCATAGCGTAATCCTGCTAAGGAGCGTCCCCTGAAATTAGTAACGAAAAAAACAAAAAACTATGTCCTTTATTGCCGAAAGAGTTCAAATAGAAGGTTTAACGTTCGATGACGTCCTTCTGGTTCCCGCCTTTTCTGATGTTTTACCGCGCAACGTCGACCTGACTACCCATTTTTCACGCAACATTGAATTAAAAATACCTATCGTTTCCGCCGCTATGGATACGGTAACCGATTCGAAGATGGCCATTGCCATTGCCCGTGAAGGTGGTATCGGAGTGATTCACAAAAACATGAGCATAGCCGAACAGGCCAAGCAGGTAGAAATAGTGAAACGTGCTGAAAATGGTATGATTTCCAACCCCGTGACTATCCGCAAAGGAGCCACCGTAGGTGATGCACTGGCCCTGATGGCTGAATATAAAATCGGGGGTATACCGGTGGTTGATGAAGGAGGTTATCTGGTGGGCATTGTAACCAACCGCGACTTACGCTTCCAACGCGACTTAAAAAAACAGATCGACGAAGTCATGACCAAGGAAAACCTGATCACTACTTCGCGGACCACTAACCTGGAAGCTGCCGCCGATATACTTCAACAATACAAGATTGAGAAACTTCCAGTGGTTGACGCAGAAAACAAACTGGTTGGATTGCTTACCTACAAAGATATTACCAAAGCCAAGGATAAACCGATGGCCTGTAAAGACGAACGTGGCCGTTTGCGCGTTGCCGCCGGAGTGGGTGTAACACACGATACATTGCTTCGGGTAGAGGCATTGGTAGAAGCCGGTGTTGATGCGATTGTGATTGATACGGCACATGGACATTCAATATATGTTGTGGATATGCTTAAAAAAGTGAAAGCGAAATTCCCGAACATCGATGTGGTAGTTGGCAACATTGCCACAGGCGAAGCAGCAATCATGTTGGTTGAAGCCGGAGCTGATGCTGTAAAAGTTGGAATTGGTCCTGGATCTATTTGTACCACACGCGTTATTGCCGGAGTAGGTGTTCCTCAACTATCAGCTATTTACGAAGTTTCAAAGGCGTTGGTTGGTACAGGTATTCCTGTCATTGCAGATGGTGGAATCCGTTATTCGGGAGACATTGTGAAAGCCCTGGCTGCCGGAGCAAACACGATTATGGCAGGTTCACTTTTTGCAGGAGTAGAAGAATCGCCGGGTGAAACGATTATTTTCAACGGACGTAAATTCAAGTCATACCGTGGAATGGGTTCATTAGAAGCGATGGAAAAAGGCTCGAAAGACCGTTATTTCCAGGATATGGAAGATGACATCAAGAAGTTGGTACCCGAAGGAATCTCGGCTCGTGTTGCTTTCAAAGGTGCCTTGTTCGAAGTGATTTATCAAATGATGGGTGGTTTACGTGCCGGAATGGGCTATTGCGGAGCACATACTATCAAGGAACTACATACAGCAAAATTTACCAGAATCACCAATGCAGGAGTTGCTGAAAGCCATCCTCATGATGTTACTATCACCAGTGAAGCCCCAAATTACAGCAGGGAAAATAATTGATCTTTGAGGATATTATTTTCAATGGTATTGATTCCATGATCTAATCTTTGAAGGTTTGACAATTCATTGAAATTTGCATAGCTATTTATAAAAGGTCTTGCTTGCTTATATCAGGAAATGCCGTAGAAGATTTTCTTCATTTGTGCCAACTAAGAGTCGAAATAAGAAAATGCTTGCTTCTTTCTT
>Ga0302208_10000856_pt1 | contig 13723 bp, 14 predicted proteins | sample II_Fen_E2_3_FD_194577 | JGI IMG/M metagenome (GOLD analysis project Ga0302208, IMG submission 194577) | Peat permafrost microbial communities from Stordalen Mire near Abisko, Sweden - II_Fen_E2_3 | ecosystem: Environmental > Terrestrial > Soil > Wetlands > Permafrost | place: Sweden: Abisko...
ATCATTACATTTAATGGAGGAAATAAACCTTTTACATTAAAACTTACCAAAACAGCTAAAATATACAACGATGCCAGTCAGCAGGTAGTCATTGATGGGGGAGGGCTAGTGACGATTAGCGGATGTGCTAAAGTCCGAATACTGTATATGAATACCTGTGACGAAAAAATGCATTGGACCACGACTCACTGCCAGAATCAGGAATTTCCACATCTAACTGTACAAAATATAACATTCGCCGATGGAAATTCAAGCTCAGAAACCGAATTCGACGGTGGAGGAGCTATATGGGTACGTGGAGGGAGATTCAAAATTGTAAATTGCAGGTTCTTCAACAATGTATGTGCTTCAAAAGGAGCAGATGTGGGTGGAGGAGCTGTAAGAGTATTCAGTCAATACAATAACCTGCCTGTATATGTTGTGAATACCACATTTGGAGGAGCTAGTGGATATGGCAATATAGGTTCAAACGGTGGAGCGATCAGTAGCATCGGGGTATCGTGGACATTGATAAATTGTTTGCTGTCATACAATATGGCCATAGGAAATGGTGGAAATCCGGCACAGACGGGTACTTCAGGGGGTGGAAGTGGTGGTGCTATTTACAATGATGGTAACACCATGACATTGTCCGTATTAGGATCACGGATAGAACATAACAGTGTAAATGCATTCGGGTCTTCCATCTTTTTCGTCAGCAATGATCATACCGGCTCAATAAAAATAGACAAAAGTATCATACAGTTGAACAACGGAGGTTCATGGTATCCGGTTTATCCTTCCATTTCTATGCATGCCGATACAAAAATATCGGTTAGTAATTCTATCATCAAATAAGCCTTGGGGCAGATAAAAATGGAACAGATCTTCATCCACAACTATCCGTTAAAGAATAAGCTCTAAAGAACAAAGCACTCATCTAATCAGTTAGTTCAAAACAGGAACATTTCACTAAAAAACAAATCGTATGAACCTACTTGAACAAATTAAAAAACACACAAAGGTGGTGGCTGACACCGGAGATTTTTCGTCTATTCAGGTATACAAACCCGTAGACGCCACTACCAACCCATCTCTTATTTATGCTGCTGCTATGGATACGCAGTATAGCGCATTAATTGACGATGCCATACAATATGCCAAAAGCGCATCGACAGACAAGCAAAAACAGCTGAATGTGGCAATGGATAAACTGGCTGTGAATTTCGGTCTGAAAATACTGGAGATAGTTCCGGGACGAGTATCTACAGAAGTGGATGCCCGCCTTTCGTTCGATACTGAAGCAACGGTAAGCAAAGCGCACGAACTGATTAAGCTCTATGAAGCAAACGGTATTTCGAAAGAACGTGTACTGATAAAAATAGCTTCCACCTGGGAAGGAATACAGGCCGCAGAACGACTGGAAAAAGAGGGGATTCATTGTAATCTGACATTGCTTTTCTCATTGGCGCAAGCCATCCGCTGCGCCGAAGCCAACATAACTTTAATCTCACCTTTTGTGGGTCGTATTCTGGATTGGCATAAAAAGGACAGAGGAATATCAGATATTCCAGGTAATGAAGATCCGGGTGTAAAATCAGTAAAAGAAATATTCGACTATTACAAGAAATTTGGATACAACACCACGGTAATGGGTGCAAGTTTCAGAAATATCGGTGAAATAATAGAATTAATCGGATGCGACGCGCTAACTATCTCCCCTACTCTTCTAAAAGAGCTTGAGAGCAGTCATACCATTGTAGAAAAAAAGCTGGATGCTGAGAAATCGAGATTAGTCGAAATTCAAAGAATAAACGTAGACGAAAAAACATTTAGATGGATGATGAACGAAGATGCTATGGCTACCGAAAAACTGGCTGAAGGAATCCGAAAGTTTACTGAATATCTTATAAAGTTGGAGAAACACATCGAAAAGCTATTATAAAGCTTAACTTCATTAGCATCTACGATAAAGACCGTTAGCTACAAGCTTAACGGTCTTTATCGTAGATGTATTTTCAATCCCAAGTTTTCTGCCCCTCTCTCATTTTTTGCAATGTGTTTTTAAAGCCTTCTTTGCTCCCTTTGCCAACCAACTCCAACGCTTCTTCTTCCAGGGCCACTGCTTCTTCGTTTTTGCCCAGCTTATACAGCAAATTTGCGTAGGTATCCATCCACATAGGGTTTTCTGGATAGATTTCAAGTGAGCGTTTTGACCAACTAAGAGCATCGTTGAGTGCCTTCTTGTCTGACGTTGTTTCAAAGAATTTCCACGCTACATTATTGAGACTCTCGCTGATTTTATCTCTCTCGGCATGTGCAGAATACTGTCTTAACTGCGCTAGCTGTACAGAATCAATCTTTGCGAGTGCTCCCGATTTAATCTGATTTTCTATCAGTTTCAATGCCAATTGGTCTTTCTTATCAATAGAATCTTTGGATATTTTCATAAGATAATTATTGCAAAAGCCGGTAGCATATTTCAGGTACTTATTTGTATTCCCGGCTCGTTGATAATACTCCATGTAAATCTCATCTTTTTGTTTCAGCAATGAGTTTCCGGGTAATTGATCGTAGGCTTTCATGGCTTTTTCCAAGAGTTGATCATCCTTGAGTTTTGCAGCTTCGCGCATAGTGTTCATTACTCCGGCCATGAGGAATACATCAGTATATCCAAATAGTTTTCCAAAATATTTAGTCCTGTTTTTCAACAAATTCTCATATGCAAAAGAATTGACTTTCAGCTGCTGTCCATCGTTGACATATTTTTTCACAACAATATCAGACGTGAGTTCCTCTTCAGGAATGAGCCGGAGATACTCATCAAAAAGCTGATCATTTGATTTTCCAAGCTTTGAGCGTTTGTCCATATAGTTCAACAGAAAAGCTGTTTCATTCTTCCGGGTGGGATATTCCTTATCCCATTCTTCAATAGATCTCGGATCATTCAGATCGGCTAAAGCCGCTGTTGCAACATTGATAAAATTTTTTGCCGGCATAGAACCAAGTGCTCTAGAAAACAGCGTTCCATCAGGCTTAATAAAAAGATAAGATGGATAGGCTTTTACTTCATATTTCTTCGCAAAATCAATCCCTTCACCCTTTTCGGCATCAATCTGGTAACATACAAAATTGGCATTATATACAGCTCCAACTTCGGCCAACGGAAAAATTTCGCTGCTCATTTTTTTACAAGGCCCGCACCAGGTAGTATATACATCCACAAAAATGGGCTTGTTGGTTTGTTTGGCTTTTTCCAATACTTGCTTCCATGTTCCTTGTTCGAATACAATACCCTGAGCGAAGCTCGACATTGCAATAAATAATGTTGATACAATGAGCAACTGTTTTTTCATACGGTGTAGTTTTCTTTTAATGATTATCTTATTAGTCTTATAATTGAAGGATATTTTCTACCATTACCTTTACGAGATACAATAGCAAAATATATAGGGAGAATTAAATTCAATGCATATAAACCCAATGCGATTTCAATCCAAATATTATGCGAGTGAAAGTGCATAATCTTTGAAAATGCCCACTGAAACATGGCTAGAAATGAACACACCGTCCATATAATCTGATAATTCAGAAGATTTGCACCTGATTCTTTAAGTCCTATTATTTTGTCTTTTTTTGTCAACCACAGAATCATCGGCAAAATGATATTTCCAAGCGGAATAACAAAAACCGAAAGCACAGAAAGATGAAAATACATCATAAAACTGTTGTCAGTTTGCTTTCCATAATCTAAAATATCCTCCGCATGAATGTCAAGCACCTTACAAATCAGGTGCATCGTATTGCCCCGTGGTTCACTCTCGTTGTTCTCAATTCGTTGAATTGTTCTTAAATTAATGCCGGCTTGCTCGGCTAGTTCTTCCTGCGACAGTCCTTTTTTCCTTCTGAGCTCTTTAATCTTTTCACCAATCTCGTTCATAAATAATTTGTTTTAAAATTTCCTGCAAAATTAGATATGAAACAATACTGCTGATAACGGTTTGTTTGCGACATTTTTACGGCATATTTGACAATACATTGATTTTTATATGTTTTACACAGAGCCTTTTGGGGTCAGCCTATTCTTTTGCAACAGCAAAAGTTATTACGGACGCTTTTGCTGCGGAACTTTTAAAACAGCCTCTAACGCAGGTTTAGGATTTTTGTTTCTATCGTACAGCAACGGATAATTGGTTCGGCGCGGTATAGGATAATCGTTTTTCCATGACATACCATCATGCAGTCCCCAAATGGTAACACGGTCTATCTTATCACGTTTTTTATAAAAGATGGCAAACAGTTCGGCGTACCGATTAGCCAGTTGCTTTTGGACTTCGGCAGGAAGTCCTTTTTTGTACGGATCGAGAAATGTCTTGAATTCTTCCAGTTGAAACTGTGGGTCGCTCATGCCCTGCCCTATAATCTGACCTTCTTTAGTCAGCGGAAGCACATCTACATCCAGTTCGGTAATCATAACCTTAACGCCCAATGTTGCAAATGTATCAATAGCCGCTTCTATATATTCCTTTTTAGGATAATTCAACCCCCAATGTCCCTGAATACCTACACCATCAATACGAATGCCTTCTTTCTTGAGCATACGTATCATACGTGCTATTCCATCGCGTTTGGCAGGGCGCCATACATTAAAGTCATTGTAGTACAATTCTGCATCGGGGGCATACTGGTTGGCAAATTTAAATGCCAGCTTAGCCAACTCATCGCCGTAGCCAATACCTTTTACCCAGGTAGTCTGCCGATACGAACCATCGTTGTCTATCTGCTCATTCAATACATCCCAGGCTTTAATACGTCCGGTATATCTTCCGGCCACTTTTTCTATGTAACTCCTGAGTTGTTCCACCATAGCTTCGTGCGATTTGGGGTTTCCCTTATCATCTTTGAAAAACCAGTCGGGAGTCTGGTTGTGCCAAACAAGCGTATGACCTACGGTAAACATATTATGCTCCTCCGAAAACTTCACATAAGCATCGGCCTGTGCAAAGTTCCATACTCCCGGTCGGGGATTTACTGTTTCGGCTTTCAGTACGTTTTCGGGAGTGAGTGAATTAAACTGTTTCAGAACGATTTGTTGTGATGCCAAATCCGAACCCTGAACAATGGCATTATTTACAGAACATCCTATTTTGAAAGCATCTTTGTAGGCGTCTTTCAGGGTAAGAGTTTTATCAACGGGGGTTTGGGCAAAAATAAGATTTGAGAAAAATAATACGTTTAGCGTGATCAGGAGTGATTTTTTCATTTATCGTGCATTAAAAAAAATGATATCGTGTTTAGTTGATGATTTTATGTATTCAGAAATCTGTTTTTCGTACCCGAAAATTGTGTTTCCTTTTGAAACGTAAAGATACAAAACAGATTTCAATTAAAAAATCTATCAGCTACCCCAAACGCGGTTCCTCTGAGCTCATGCAGAAGTTCCAAAAGAGATGTTTTAAATTCATCCATCCTGAGTTTAGTAATCCGTTCAATACCGTATCGAATCCTGAGCCATTGTGGTGATTACTTCGTTTTGGAAATTATATAGCTTCACATAGGTTTGCGAAGAAGCGTTTGTATTTTGCGGAGTAATAACCACAAAACTCATGGTGGTGGGAGCTACACCATTATGATCAATCCACGTTCCGGAATTTGCATAGATGCATTTCTGACCGGTTAAGTTTGTAGAAGCAATTATCTTAGGATCGTGCGTATGACCAAAGATAACGATTCTTTTATCCGAAGCAGGATTCAAAAAATACTGATTCTGGGCTTGCAACTCCGATTCACTGGCTTTACCCGAACCTGCTATTGCCTGACTTACAGGAATAGGTATAGCCACATGATTGAGCACTTGCCGTTGAGTCCAGCTATCCTGAATACCTTTATAAAGTTTCACATCGATTACTCCACCCGGTGTAGTTTGATAAGGCAGTATATCATTTACCGCATAATTTCCTTTGAACCCATTCACATTGGTGACAATGATCTTCTCGTCAAACTTATTGGCTATCGGATAGGAGGCTAATGCTTTGCTCCATACATACCAATAAGTGAATAGCAAACTTTGGCTGGCAGTTCCCAAAGGGTCTTTTGTAATCGCAGGAGGTGTGTCGGCAGGTGTTACAGGTTTTTGCATAACATACAACACAGCTATTCTGGTGTAAAAGTAGCCCGGAGGCAAAATAGTACCCGGAGCAATATCCTGATTGGAGATAGGATCCGGAGCACAGAAGAAATTATAACGATGTCCATGCTCAATGGCTATCTTAGAACAATCGACCGGCAAATAAGTACCCAATCCCTGTTCTTTATCTCTGGCCTGATTTATTCCCGGTAGGATACTCTCTACGTTGGCAGCCGTAATGGTCAAATCATGATTCCCCGGCACGTAGGTAACCCGTATCTTCTTTTCTCCGATGATACTATTAAGCGCATCTATCACCCCCTTATTCGTTGCTGCAATACGTTTTACAAAATCAGTCTGATCCCTTCCCTGATAAGTATCAACGTTAGCAGGCACAAACCATTCGTCAAGCATATCGCCGGCAATAACCAGTTCCTTTACGTTGGGAGCTACTTTTATTTGTTTCAGCAGTTTTTCCAACGACCCCAGATTTTTGTTACACTCAGCATACGTCAAATCGGCACCCAGATGAAGATCGCTCATCACCACTATCATATTTCGTTCATTGCCTCCATTATTAAAAGCTCCGATGGTGTGATCTACCTGTTCGTCTTTACAGGCCGAAAACAGGGTTACGAACAGTACTATCAGAGTCAAAACAGAGATGCTTGCCGGGTTTTTCATATTACTTGCTTTTGTTGTTGTTTGGCACTTTTAATTCTATTTATTGCGGAATTGGCTCTATCAGAATTTTATTTTTCGCTTTATCGTAATAGGTACAAGTCATTTCGTCAAGACAAACAATCCACTTTTCAATGCCTGTTTCGGCACAATGTCTGCAAAACGTGAGATAGTCTGTTTCACCCTGTTGGTGAATCTTCAAATACCGGCAAAACTTTTCGCGGTTACTACTATCGGCTATGGTCAGGTTCTCGTATTGAGGCAATGATTTTGTCTGATAGTTATTTTCGCCAAAATATTCGGTATGGCTGTCGGTGACCCATGTTTCAAATGAGGTTACACCCATTTGTTTAATTTCCTGAATGTATTTCGGAAAGTCTGCTCCCGACTTAACTTTTTCGTGAGCCTGATTAATTTGTTCTACTGTAAACATATTGTCTTACTTTTAATCATTAAACAATTCGCTGAATTACGTTGCAAAGCTGAACCACGATTATATCTGATAAAAGGATCTATCAGATTTCAGAGTATCTGTTTCTAATCAGATTTATCTGCTTCATCCTAGTTCAGACAATTTCTTCGCCAACCAACCTACACTATTGTGCAAGTAATGGTTATATATCCGCGAGTATAAGCCCTGTTTTATTCATTTTTTTGTGCGTTCGATTTTTTGTCCGTTTACAAAAATGACGAATTGTTTTATTATTTTGATTCCGAAGTAATCTTCCAGGTAATGCCAAATTTATCTATGCAAATACCATAGTAAGACCCCCAGAATGTCAAATTCATAGCCACTTTAATTTGTCCACTTTTAGAGAGTTCGTCAAAAAGTCTGTCAGCTTCTTCTCTACTGTCTGTATGAATGATAAGGAAAAAGTTGCTATATGCTATTGACTCTTCATATGCTTCTGTGTTGTCTGAACCCATCAAACTGGTTTCTGTGCTAATAGGCAAAGTGACATGCATAATTTTTTCGTCCGCTTCTCTGAAAATTTGTCTGTCTGCTTTTGGGACATCTTTATAGCGTCCTATGTATGTAATCTCTTTGCGAAAAACTACTTTATAAAAATTAAAAGCATCTTCACAATTACCGTTAAAATAGATATATGAATTTACTGTTGTCATAAAATTATTTCAATTTACTGTTTACTCTTTTCTCCGTAGTCTAAATAATGATTTTTCCAATGTTCAGCATAGCGTCTAGCTTCATCACGCTAAAAGAAAAGCTCCTGCTTTTCATAATATATTAAATATGCAAGCCAACCCCTTGCTTCTAACTGGAAGAAGTATGGAGACTTCCGCCAAACAATACACACTTCAATCAACAGGGTTGTTATTCAGACAATTTTCAGACCCAAATCAGTATATTTATATACCATCAGCAAAGCTATTATCTTTTAGTTCCTGTAATCGATGTTCTATCGTTAGTATTATTTTATCTTTATCTGAATTGGGATCTATCATTTCAGGAACTCCAAACTTTAAAGTAGATGTAAAAGGCAAAATAATTCCATCTCCTTTGGGTAAAGCCTTTCCCATTCCATAGATAAAAACTGGAACAAATTTAATTGTTGGTCTTTCTAACAGAACTAATGCAATACCTTTTTTCAGCGGCTGCATAACTTCAGGTTGACCCCTCGTTCCTTCAGGAAAAACTATTAGTGAATATCCTTTGTCAAGTTCTTTTATCATTTGTCGAATGGGATTTTCTCCACCTTTTTCTATTCCCGACGCACGTTTTATTAATAGTGTATTTATGAAATAATTGCTGAATTTTTCTTGAAGTTTAGTTTTTCCAAAGTAATCCTTTGCTGCAACCGGCTTAACTTTGTGTATTATCTTATGTGGAATAGAAGCCATAACAGCCATAGTATCTAAGTGGCTGTTATGATTGGCTACGATTATAAACTGCTCATTTTCGATTAAGAAATTAGCCTTGTCAAATTTCACCCCTACAAATATCTTTAGAAAATTTCTTATTATAACGCAATAAACTATTTGCAATATTATCTTTTTCATCAGTAAGCTAAATAATATACTAAGTGGAAAAATACGGGTGCCGTATACACTAATGAGTCAATTCTATCTAGAATGCCACCATGACCCGGAATCAAATTTCCGGAATCCTTAACACCAATATCTCTTTTTATGGAAGACATTACCACATCTCCTATAAAACCTGAGATTGCAACCATAAAGCTTACTAATACTAATTCATAACCTTTTAAAGGGGTAAGAAATCCCAAAAAATATCCGATAACCGTTGTGCTCAGAATGCCTCCAATAAAGCCTTCCCATGTTTTATTGGGACTTATCTTAGGAATGATCTTATGCTTTCCAAAAAGTTTACCCCAGGTAAACTGCATCACATCATTTATTTCAGTCAAGAAAACAACGAATAAAAGCAATCCTCTTCCACCTGAACTAAAGTTCGGTAATTCTGGTAATGATAATAAGTATGCCAGATGGCTTATCCCAAAAACAGTAAGCAACAGAATCCATTGTAATGAAGCCATCGATTTTATAATACCCTTAGTTTCGCCTTTTAAAACAAATCTAAACGGTAAAAATAAAAACATAATTACAGGTATAAATATGATAAAAGCTCCATACCAACCTATAAAAGCTAAATAATATTGAATAGGAATGGATATAAATGCCCAAAATATTGCTTTTCTATCTGACTCTCTGAAACCCATTAAAGAATATAACTCACGAAAAGCAACAAAAGAGAGAAATGCAATAGCAATATAGGATATTTTTGGATTTACAAGTGTAGCGACAATAAACATAGAAGCCATGACCCACCATGACTTTGTTCTGGCTTTTAATTCCTGCAACTTTGCTTTAGGATTAATAATACCGATAATCGCAAAAAGTAAAGTTGCAAAAATCAATAACCCCAATATTATAGCTACAACAATTAACAGTTCATTCTTATGAAAATAATCTGCTCTAAATATCTCTTCCATAGTTTAATGCTCTTTTTAAACGAATAACTGTGCTCAATAATAATAGTAAATTTATCAATAAGAAAATATAGAATGAGTAATCCGACAAATTTACGCCAATAAAACTAACAATTCCATAAATACCAATAACAAGAGCTCTATCACTTTTGCCCATAGGTCCATCATATCTTCTTGTTCCTGAAATTACACGTCCGATAAAGCCGGCAAACTCATTAATAATTCCAAAGCATAAAAATAAAACTATTAAATATGTTTGATCAGCTTCAAACTTAAGCAAAGGGAAGAATATTAAAACATCAGATATCACATCTCCAATTTCATTCAGCACTTCTCCCAGCTTAGTTTGTTGATTGTATGTTCTTGCCATCATTCCATCCAACGCGTTTAAAGCCATTCTGAGAAACAATCCAATGGGTAACGCCAGAAAGAAATAATGATTAAAATCAGAGAACCAAAATAAAACACCAATACACAAAGATAAGAACATTGATGAAAGAGTAATTTGATTGGCGCTAATGTTAAGATGGTGCAAAACACTTAGCACGGGCTTTAAAGAATTTTGAAACTTGGGTTTAATGTTATAAACTGATATCATATATTTGTTTTAAAAATTTCACGAATTGAAAACTTAAAGGTTGTCAATACAGCTATTGCAGGACTCAATCTGTACTATTTTATATCTCTAATAATTCTTTTTTATTCGGACAGTTCGCAACCTGTCCCTACGCAAACTCTTTTTATTTTTTCTGTAACTACGCCAAACAATACATGCTAAGTTTCTAATACATGTCTTCGTTCAACCTTTACTTGCAACACGATGCAATCGTTCGGCAGCAGTGGAGAACAAGGATTTACATTTTAATCTTTGTCTTTCTTTCCAAAGAACAATTTTATCAGTAAACTAAGTCCAGTAACAGCCAGAAATCCTGCAAAGAATCCGTAATGTTCACTAATTTGTATTTTTGAATAATTCATTAGGATTACTATTACAATAGCAGAAAGAATCATAATTAATGAAACGATAATTGTACTTTTCTTTGTCATAAAATTTTAATTATATAGTAAGTTATTTATCTAATATTTTCAACCAACAATCAGACCTTATTCCCCCACGCTCGCGCCGATTTGTAATCGGTATATTGCTCGTTATAGCAAAAAAGAAGAATAGATTGTTTTTTCAAAACAAGACACAAGTTACAAACTTGCGCCAGCGTGTGATTTTATTTTTTCTCTCGCTTTTTAATTTCCTTTTTACTTAGTTCTTTCAAAATCAAATCTTCAGAAACTTTAGTCGTATATGATTTATGTGAAGCTAGTTTTACTACACCTTCAGTCGATTGAAAGAATGGATCAATATACGCATACGAGAATCTTTGGTTTGTATTTTCTTTCTCTGATGGATTTTCTATCAGATAATCAACGGTAAATCTTAGTTGATACGTTCCACTTTTGTCATACTGAATTAATTTTCCTAAAGGTTGATTGGGTAAAACGATATCACCTTGTTTGACAAAAATATTCTTGCCATCAAGTCCCTCATATTTTGCAAATGTGCCATCTTTATGTTCTATCATGACATAATTTCTTTGGCTGGAATAGCTGTACGTTTTAGTAGTATCAATCGAGTAGATATCAACAACATCGATAACTATTCCTTTTCGCGCAGAGCAAATAGTATCTGCTTTATTGCAGTTAAATTGAAATGATTTCCAATTTTTGGGTTCTTGTTTATTAAAATACAGAGCATCAATATTATTCAGAAATCTTGCTTCAAATGAAGTATTATCTTTGAAAGGTAGCAAGTACACAAAATCAGGTTCTATTTTGGCATTTGGAATACCTCTATAATATATATACGAATATGAATAGGTAATTGACCTATTCTTGTCAAGAGGTGTCAATTCACATAAAAATCCTTTATAACTATCTGCTACGAATCTAGTCTTCGGAGGATAAGTATTATCATATTGCTTGAAGTTCAAATACACAAAGTAATTTCCGGGCATGGATTTATTATAGCGAATCTCGACACTATTATCCTTATTTACCTGTGACGTGAACAATATCTGATTCTGAGAGTATAAATGTTGAATACATAACAACAGAATTATTCCAATTGCATTTCTCATATTTCAATACTATTTTTTAATTATACATTAAGTACTATAATCTCCACCGGTAGCAGGGATATGGTATCCTATCTCATCATATTCTTAGTATTTGTAACTGTCTGAACCACGATTATATCAGATTAAAGGATGAATCAGATTTCAAAGTATCTGTTCTTCATCTGATGTATCTGCTTTATCCGGGTTCAGACGACTATTGCAACCTCTCCCAACGCAAACTCTTTTTATCTTTTCTGTAACTACGCCAAACAATACAAGCTACAATCGACAGAGTGGTAAATCACATCGTATCTTTATTATCTACTCCAATTTCTTTTTATTCTTTTTCTGCTTTATATATTTTTTCCACAAATAGACAAGCACAAGAATGATAATTACGAATACCCAGTTAGATAATATAAGGAGTAGAAAATCGACAAACCCATACCAACCATTAGAAACAGACTGTTTTAGTTTCTCCGAAAACTTAACTCGTTGTTCCGGAATGAATTTGAAATCTTTCTTTTGAGTAATTGTTAGTTTTAATGTGCTATAATCAACCAAATCATTCAAATACTCTAATTTACCTGTTGTGCTTTCAATTTCTTCTTCCAAGCCTCTGATTTTCTCCTCTATCTCCAAAATTTCTTTTACACTCTTAGCTTTTTTCAGAAGCTCCTGATACCTGATTAGATAATTCCGTTTATTGGTAAGTCGGGTTTCCAAATCTATAAATTGATCAGTAACATCCCTGGCATCTATTTCTTTATATGAAACCTCCCCTTCGCCTTTATCAATTTTATTAATCAATGCCTCGAACTTGTCTGTCGGTATTCTGATTTTTAAATTGTATTCTGTTTCAGTATCTGTATTACTGTAACTTTCATTATCATAATATCCCCCTATATTACGAACCATTGTGTCAATATCAGCTTTAGACTTTTCAAGGTCAGAAACATTAATGCCTAACCGACCATCTTTGATTATTTTTTTCTTTTTTGCCTCTTTTTTTACTTGTTTGTGGAGAACGTCTTCACTTTTCTCCAACTTAGATAGAGTGGTAACTTCTGTTACGACTTCACGTTCTTTATGATTGCATGAAGTTATTAAAATCGCAATTAAAATCAGCTTAATGACTTGTTTCATATTCGTTTAATTGTAATGGTTTTGTATTAGAGTTATACTTTTATTGATTCTATTCAATCTGTTTTATGTTTCGTCTTTACCTATATCTCTATCTTATTCTTTACAGACAATTCTTTTTCATTTTTATTAAATGCCTAATATACATTATCACGAAAATTAAAGCCCACCAAAATGCCAATATGATTAAACCATCCACTGCTCCGGAATAGTAGCCAATGCTAATCATTAATCCAATAGCTATAATATTGGGTGCTGGAAAACCAAATCCGGGATCACCACCCGTAGCACTAATCCCAATTCCCCAAAACAGAGCATAACAAAATGAAATTATTATTAGTCTGCTGTAAATATTGAACTTAGAAATATGCTTGGAAATCAATTCTACTGAAAAGTATCCAATTGCTATATAAACAATTGGGGCAAAAAAAATTAGTAAGATTTCCCACATATTTTTTATATTCTAAGATTCTTCAATAAACCCCTTCCTTTTAACTCTGACGAAGTCCTACCCCAAACAATACACCATACAGTCAACAAAAATCGTTATTGTTTATTCGTCCTTTATAGTGGATATGAAAATAAGAATGCTCGTTTCTCAAATCCAAGTTTCAGATAGAATTCATGAGCTTGTTCGCGGTGAAAGGCAGAATCCAATTCCAATCGTTTTAATCCTTTGTCTTTCGAGTCTTTTATCGACTCTTTAATCAACA
>Ga0302208_10000872_pt1 | contig 13608 bp, 9 predicted proteins | sample II_Fen_E2_3_FD_194577 | JGI IMG/M metagenome (GOLD analysis project Ga0302208, IMG submission 194577) | Peat permafrost microbial communities from Stordalen Mire near Abisko, Sweden - II_Fen_E2_3 | ecosystem: Environmental > Terrestrial > Soil > Wetlands > Permafrost | place: Sweden: Abisko...
AGCCGACCCATTGTTCCAGGGGATATAGGGAATTTGTCCCCCATAGGTAATGGACTGAAGTGCTTCACTCTTTCGTTTTGAAAAATCTTGCGCTTTTTGGTGTGTATAGGATATTTTTATATTGGCGAATACTTTCTTTACCGGTTCAAAAACTCCGCTTGCCGACAAGTCAATTCCACGGATTTCTACATAACCAAGGTTCATCATCATCCAGCGATACATACCGTTTCCTTTCGGAACTGCTACAATTTTATTGGTTACTTCATTGTAATAGGCATCTGCCTGAAACTGCCAGCTGTTTATAAATCCCTTATCGTAATTTTTGGAATAATATAAACCAAGGTTGTATTGATGGGTATATTCCGGTTTAAGCGCAATATTCCCGATGTCGGTATAGTATAAATCGTTGAATGTGGGCATTCTGAATATATTTTTGTAAAAAGCTCTCAGGCTCAGGTTGTACTTTTCAAAAGGTTTATATGAAATGAACAGGGCGGGAGATACTTCTTGTTTATTTGGTGCTGCGCTTACTGTGTCGATATTCCCTGTTGCGACTCCTTCGTTTATTAAAGTTGCCAAAACGCTACCCTGAACTTTTACCCGTTGCCATGAAATGGCCGTTGCTGCGGCAATCAGGGTTGTTAGCCGTGTAGGACGAACGAAACCAGCCATATCTGAATGAAGGGTGTTCCATTGAAAATCGGTAGATAAATTCACATCCCAGTTTTTTTGAATAGTGTATTTATTAGCCATGGAGGCATATACCTCCTGTTGCCGAAAAGAGTTATCAATGTGCATCAATGTAGTATCAGGGTTGAGATACCGCATGAAATCGTTGGCATATTTCAAATTAAACATCAATTCGTATTTTTGCGTGACAGCTTTCTGCCAGGAAAACTGTGTAAAGAGATTTCTGTCCCATTGGCGCTGTGAACGTTTCCAAATATTATTCACAATGGCTCCGGGAATTCCACGATTGGAGTCGTAGAAATAGAATTTCGTATTCCATTGTCCACGGTCTATGGTGCCTGAAATGCCCGCTTCCGTCCTGAAAGAGTGTATATCTCCGTTCTGCCTCGTGGAAGTAGTATCATAAGCTACTTGATGATTCGGCAGAATACGTTTATATCTAAACTGGTATTTACCAGATGAGTAAACGGATTCCATATTGAAGGAAGTAGAAATACGATCATTCAGTTTGTGTTCCCAGAGTATGGACGGGTTAACCAGATCAAAAGAGCCGGTACGGAAAACAGCTTTTACATGATCGTGCTTACCCGGTTCAAAATGGGGCTTACGCGAACGCAGATAAATAGTCCCCGAAGAGCCGAAGTCCTTCGCCGCCTGAAAAACTTCACTCTTTTGCCCGTTATAAAGTGAGATTTCTTCAATATTATCAAGGGAGAATTTTCCTAAATCGATTTGTCCGTTCTGGGCATTCCCGAGCTGGATACCATCGTAAAACACCCCCATATGGTTGGTACCCATGCTTCGGATATCAACGGTTTTCAACCCTCCGATTCCTCCGTAGTCCTTTATCTGGACTCCCGAGAAATAACGTATGGCATCAGCCACCGAGAAGCTGTTGAGGCTTTTTAGTTCTTCACCGGTCAGTTTCTGGGAAGGAATTACTTCTTTTTGTTGATTTGCAACAACTATAATTTCATGGATATGCTGGATACTATCAAGTTTGCTTTGTGAAAAGCCGGCCAAGGCGAGGTGACAGGTAATAACAAGAATGGCTGTACGATAATCGGGTAAATTTGGCCTCATCATTTTAGTTTTTCGGCATAAAACAATTGATAATTCGGCAAAATCTCAGGATGTAAAATAGCAATAACATCGGCTAAAATTAAATCCGGACGTGCTATTGCACTTTCCCAGAAGTCATTTGCTCCCGAAGGTAACATCCGCTTATTGAAATTGTACACTTGTTTTTTTATGACCGGTTTAAAAAGTCCGTGTTTCGTATCCGCATTCAGCAAATCGTTTAGGGAAGAGAAATTGCAATTAAGCCAGACATCGGTTCGAGAGAAGTTTTTCAAGACTGTTTCCACGTTTAAGGGTAAGCTGCCGGTAGTAGTATCGCCGGCAAAATAATAGCGAGTTCCGGCATCAGCAAAAAGGTGTCCCATAAAACTACGCCCGGCAGGCATATACCACGTTCCCCTAAAGTTTGATCCGGCCATAACATTCGGTTTGTCTTTCACCTTGGCGGCCTTACTTTTAATGTCGTTGTAGCGATTTTCAATGGTTTGAAACAAGCTGTCGGCCAACTGCTCCTTGTTGTAAAAAGCGGCTACAAACTTAATCCATTCGGCACGTCCTAACAGAGAAGTCTCCATCCACTCATTGTTATAAATCACAGGAACTCCGGCTTGTATAATCCGCAGAGCATTGGGGTCGTTCTGGTTGTAACCGCTCATCATCAGAGCCTGAGGTTTGAGTTGTAATACTTTTTCCAGGTTGATATGAAAGGCATCCCCGAGATCGGTCACTTTTCCTTCACTGACCCGTTGGCGCAGGGTCGTGTTGTAAATAATGCCTGCCGAACAAATTCCTTTTACAGTTTCAAGTTCTCCAAGCATGCGTAGGAATTCAAAGTGGGTAACCGAGCTGGAAGCTAATGTTTTTAAGGGAACCTGTACTTTTATTCCATCACCGGGAGTTACAATACTGCGATTTACAACCAGATAGTACCGCGCATAAATAGCTCCTTTAGCCCATGGACTATTTACATTCACCTGTTTGTAGTGAGGGAAATAGCGGATCGAAAATCCGGTGGAGTATTTGATTGACAGCGAGTCATTGGTAGTTCGCCCATCAGCTCTTTTGGCAGGGCCCGGGGAACATGAAAGGAATGAAGTACTAATTAAAAGAAAAAGGAATACGGAATGAATTGAACCAAGCAGTTTCATAAATTATAAATTAAATAATTTGTAAACAGCTTTCGATAAGAAATCAATAAAGAAGATGAAAAATGGGATGATGATGCATAGTTATACTATCCAACAAACAACAATAAAAGTAAGTACAAAAGATGATTACCCATTTTTGGTTCTTCAGCTCTTTCCACGAAAGCTAAAAACTTTAAATGCATGGCAGGTCTTCTGACTTACTCCCGTTTTGAACCGCCTTCCCGGGATCAGAAAGCAGGTATCAGCTATCAGTGGGTTTAAGACTGAGTACTGTATACTGCTCACTGAAAAAACCAGTGGCAAAAGTGGTGTTCAAAACGTATTAAAGAGCTTACAGCAGCGGGACTGTTTAGGATTTTCACCTAATTCCCTTTTAATCACTTTCCGCGGAATTGCGAAAGAGTGAACCAATTGCAAGGGCAAAGATAGATAATTTATTTTTATGAAAATGAACAATTGCAGGCACTGTGAAAAAATAATTTGTTCTTTTAATTCTAAATAATTCAGTATCACAGGGAGTGCAGCCTTTAAAACTAAGTGATTTTTTTTTACTTTACCTGAAAGGTGAATCGGGGTAGTTCACTCGCTACGCTCACATGCAGTAAGGATGTTCCCGTTATATGGAACTTCCGGCAGAACCTCCCGCTTCGGATAACCCGGTTATGTGCAAACGGTTGGTAACGAACAGCCTACGAATAGGATAGGAAGAGATGAATAGGCTCGTTTTAAAATGCTTAAAAACAACAAAAGGCGGATTTATTAAATCCGCCCTTTGTAATGTCCACTGAATTTTATTAGTTCAGTTTTTTTGAAATGAGGTTGTCTATCGAGAACTTTCCGCTGCCACCAATCATCAGAACCAGTGCCAATCCGATCATCAGAATAAAGTATTCAATACCTTCCCCTTTTTGCATCCCGAACCAGTTCATAAAGAAACCATTGCTGATGTGCCCACCCATCACCAGGGCACCTGCCATAGTCAGGAAAATTGAAAATGCCATAAACCGTGTTCCCAGTCCTACTAGAACTCCGATACTGCCCACAAATTCGGCTAAGATAACCAGTGTTCCCAGCAAATAAGGTAATCCCATAGAGTGGAAAAATCCTACTGTCCCTGTAAATCCGTAACCTCCGAACATTCCAAGGGCTTTTTGCATCCCATGAGGTAATAACACTGCACCTAATGCTAATCTTGATACTAACAACGCCCATGATTGTTGGTCCGTTGAGAAAAAACTTTTTGTTGTACTCATTTTATTTTTGTTTTGTTTATTTTTATTCTATAATTAGGTATTGATTGATAACTGTAATTTAGTCTGTTTAAAGATAGTATTTCAAATCCGTCAAGCTCTGCAAACACGGAACTCTTTAAACTTCAAACTCTTCAAACTCTTCTTTAAACCTGCATCGGCACTTCCATCACCAACAACCGGGCGTCACTTGTGGCGGTGATTGCTATTTCCTGCGTTTCACTCACTCCCAATCCATCCCTGCGACTCAGGGCTTGTCCGGCAATAGTTACTTCCCCTTCAATGACAAAGAAATAGACGCCATTGGTTTCTTCTTTCAGGTTGTAATTTCCTTTCCAGCCTGTTGAGAGTTCGCCTATATGAAACCAGGCCCGTTGGTGTATCCAGACTCCCTGGTCATTTGGATTGGGCGACAGGATCTGGCTCAGCTCGTCCGGTTTAGCTATTTCGGCAATGGATAGCTGATCATACCGGGGGGTTACATTCCTTTTATTAGGGATGACCCAGATTTGTAAGAACCTGGTTTCCTTGTCCTTGTTCTTATTGAATTCGCTGTGGAAAATACCTGTTCCGGCACTCATCACCTGAATCTCACCGGTAGTGATCACACCATGGTTTCCCATGCTGTCCTTGTGTTCCAGGTCTCCGAAGAGGGGGATGGATACTATTTCCATGTTGTCGTGGGGGTGTGTTCCAAATCCTTCACCGGCAGATACACGGTCATCGTTCAGTACCCGTAAAGCGCCAAATTGCATTCTTTCCGGATTATAATAATTGGCAAAACTAAAGGTGTGGTGTGAATCGAGCCAACCGTGATTAGCATGTCCACGGGTTTCTGCTTTATGCAATATTGTTTTCATTGTCTGTCGTGTTTAGTTGTTGGAAAACTCTTCCAACTTGTTGCGACAAAGGTACGGCAGCACAATGCCCCGTGAAGTAATGAAATCAGGTGAATAAGTGCAAAAATCAGGACTGCCGTGAGGTAACACGGAATTCAGAGGGAGTTTGACCCGTTATTTTCTTGAAAAAGTTGTTGAAATGTGCCGACTCATCAAATCCCAGGGCATAGGCCAGTTCTTTGTTGGTGATATCGCTGAACAACAACGAACGCTTTGCTTCCGTAATCAGCTTGCTCTGGATATGATCTTTAGCCGATTTACCGGTCTGGTTTTTCACGGTTTTATTCAGGTAATCGCTCGTCACCGCCATCTCGTCGGCATATTCCGAAACCATGTGCGAGGTAGCATATTTCTTATTCAATGCTTGTTTGAAAGCCCGCAGGATATGGTTGCTCGTTTCAATAAGCTGTGGATTGTTGCTTTTATGCAGGCTGCAGTGGTTATTGCTTTGAATCAGGAATAGTTTTACCAGGGCTCCTACCGCTTCGAGCGTATAGCTTTCGAGCGATCCGGCAAAGTGAGTCATCTGTGTAATCAGGCTTATGTATACCGGCATGTCTTTTTCGTTTACAGGCAAAGGAGGCGATTGCCCGTAATCATTGAAAAGATAGATGTCATTGATCAATTTCTCGGGGATGGAATTGGCTATCAGGAATTCCTCCGTAAAGGTGACCACCCAGCCTACCGGTTCACTGGTCAGTACCAGCTGATGCATCTGCCCGGGTTGAATGAAATAAATCGTACGGTCTTCAACCTGATACTCTGTGAAATCAACAAAATGGGACCCTTCACCCCGCTCAATAAAAATAATGGTGTAATAATCATGCCGGTGTGGACTGTCAGGGGCACCCTGCACATTCCGGTACATATCCTCCATCCGTTTCAGGGCAAATCCCGAATATTCCGGTGAATTTTCGGTGAATGTGTAAGTGCGTATATCCTTGGGCAGTTGATTCATGGTTGCAAAGATAAATTATTTATCGTTAGTATCCGGTATCCGAACCGTTTATTGATGCTGACGGATTATAAATATTGTTAGTATTTTCCGGTCAGTGAATCGTTAAATTCCAGGACATTCATCCTATCCTGAATTCTTGTATACTTCCTTTATGCCACCATGATCCCTGCTGAGTAAGCACTCATCCGATTCTATTCATCCGATTGACAGGCAGAGTAACCGATCGGCCGTACTCCCGGTATGCAAAAAAACTGTTCCTTACTCCTTTCCGGCTCCTTCAAGTGATCCTTCAAATCCATGGTGATCTAATCCGGCATCTATTTTAGGTATCGTAAAGGTTCTGAGATAGGATGGAGGGGGCATAGAGGGGGTTCAGTTAGGTCTACCTCTCCTTACCCTATATCAACCCCCTCCATGCCCCCTCCATGCCCTATCTGAACCCCCTCGCAACTATGAACAGACACCAGTCAAGCAAACAATGGAAAACGAATCAATTTTGGGATAAATGGGCAAGGCCAAAGAAGGATCAAAGCTCCATGACGGGGTATTTCTGGATTGGATAGGCAGTAAGTTGTTTTTTGAAGATAAACGGAGGGTAATGGTTGTGTTCGTAAGCACCAAGCAGTGCCGGCAAAAAAAAGCTCATCCAACTTTCACAAGCAAGATGAGCAAAACTACATACATCAGAATAAATTATGACTTAAGAATTTACTTAACAAGGTTTCCCGCTAATACTTTAATGGCATCGGGCATGAGCATGGAAATTGAAAAAATTGACAGATACAGATGGTAGTTCGTTTTTAGAAAAGACAACATCTTTATTAAAAAAAAAGCCTACTATCAAATCATTTTTTGATTAAGTTATCGGATTTTAAAACCTGACTTTGATATGTAGCAGTCAGGTTTTTATTCTTAAACGCAAAAACCATATAAAAAGTTTAATTTATGTACTCATTACATCATTTAAATCAATACATTATTTTTTCAATAAATGTAGTTACCTCTGTATCTATATATTAAATACACATAAACTGCAATAATACATTTTTAAATTTTTTGTAAATGATCCAGAGTATACATCCGACTGAGACCTTTGATTACATTTAATCTGTTTTATAATGACATATCAAAGGCAGTTTGCCCCGGAATTCAGGAAAATGGGAGGATACCGAGAGAAGAATTATCAGTAACACGACAAGCTCCCTGCAAATCGATTGATTCGCAGGGAGCTTGTTATGATATGGCTGCACTCAGGCAGGCAATTTATTTACCCCAGTACTTTTTGGGTGCGCTGTCCGATTTAGGAGCATGGGATACCGGAGGACGGGAGCTCTGTGGTCTGGTTGGCTTAGGGATCCTGGATTCACCGGTGGATGAACTGTTGCCGGTTGAAGCAGTTGGACGGGGTGAACCATTGCCACCTCTGGCACCGGCTCTAGCTCCGGGGCTCTTTGCTTTAACTTTCTTTGCACCCGGTACAGGTAAATTCTCAGCCGGATAAGGATGATCGGTCACAACAGGGATTTCAATGGAAATCAGTTTTTGAATATCGCGCAGGTAATCATACTCTTCGATATCGCAAAAAGATACGGCTTTTCCTTCCAGTCCGGCCCTTCCTGTACGGCCAATACGGTGTACATAGGTTTCCGGGATATTGGGAATTTCGTAATTGATCACCAGGTTCAGGTTATCGATATCAATACCGCGGGCAGCAATATCGGTAGCTACCAGCACGCGGGTAGTCTTATCCTTGAAATTGCGCAATGCATTCTGACGGGCATTTTGCGATTTATTGCCATGGATAGCTTCCGCCTTGATCTTAGCCTTTTCCAACATGCGTTGCACCTTATCGGCACCATGTTTGGTACGAGTGAATACAAGGGCGGTAGTAATCGATTTATCTTTCAGGATATGAATCAACAGGTCCTTTTTATTAGCTGCATCAACGAAATACATTTCCTGCTCCACAGTTTCGGCGGTGGTTGAGGCCGGAGTAACCTGAACTTCTTCGGGATTGGTCAGGATAGTACTTGCCAATACCCGGATTGAATCAGGCATGGTAGCCGAGAAGAAGAGGGACTGGCGTTTAGCGGGGATCAGCTTGATCAGTTTCTTTACGTCGTGGATAAAACCCATATCGAGCATGCGATCAGCTTCATCGAGCACAAAAATGCTCACATCGCCCAGTTTCACATAGCCTTGGTTGATTAAATCGAGCAGACGGCCCGGTGTAGCGATCAGGATATCGACACCCATTTTGAGTGCCCCAACCTGTTGGCTCTGGGGAACTCCTCCAAAGATGACCGTATGGCGCAAATTCATAAACCTCCCGTAAGCGGCAAAGCTTTCGCCAATCTGGATAGCCAGTTCACGCGTTGGGGTAACGATTAATGATTTTATCTTTCGGGGAGCCCTGTCGTTCCCTTTATTTAGGTGCAATAGCTGTAGGATTGGAATAGCGAAGGCAGCGGTCTTGCCGGTACCTGTTTGTGCACATCCTAATAAATCCTGTCCTTTAAGTACTATTGGAATTGAAATCTCCTGAATGGGAGTTGGTTGGGTATAACCTTCGTGTGTGAGAGCGTTTAAGATCGGCTCAATAAGATCTAATTTATCAAATGTCATATAATATTTCACATAGCCGTACCTCTTTCACAAGTTCTTTTAATTAATCTAACGGGCTACTATTTTGTGCAAAGATACGGAAAATAACCCGAGGAGTCAAAAAGCGGATCTTTTAATACGCGGGATGTAGTTTCGTTGGCGCACACGGTTTTCTGTCAAGAAAGTGCATAAAAACACAATAAACGTGAATTTTACTGCACAGGGGATACTATATTGTGCACTATTTAATGTTTTTTAAGCAAAAAAAGCCCATTTACATAGTGGTCGACCAATTAAAATGCTTATTTTTGCACCATAAACGTAGCATGGTATTCGCCATTTACAATTATAAAACCTGATTCTTTTTAATGAATAAATCAATGTTAGCCTTGAATTTTTTAGAAATTAATCAATCCTCCCACATTACGGTTCGGAAAATATATGCAGAAATAATGCTCTACATATCTTCCTGAACCAAATCCTCGCCCGTAAGTAAAAAAAGGTACCTAGTAAACCGAAGCAATTATCGGGACAGGCCATTGACATGCCAAAACAAAACAGTTAAATTATACTTAAAACAATCCAAATCGTGGACAAATCAACTCATCAGCACGCCGACACCCTAACGTCGCAGGTGGAAAAAGCAACCGGAGTGATTCTTTCGCATTGTTACCAATGTGGCAAATGTACGGCCGGGTGCCCGCTCAATGAAGAGATGGACGTAATGCCCAATCAAATTCTCCGAATGCTGCAACTCGAACTTCCGGGTTATGAAGACAAGATATTAAGCTCCTTATCCATCTGGCTTTGCCTGGCCTGTGATACCTGTTATTCCCGTTGCCCGCAGGAAGTGAAGCTTTCGCAGGTCATGGATTTTCTGCGTCAGGAATCGATCCGTCAGGATAAAGTAAACCCCAAAGCAAAGGATATCCTGAGTTTTCACAAGGCATTCCTGGATTCCATAAAGCTGAACGGGAAACTGCACGAAGTAGGCTTAACGATCGATTACAAACTCCGCTCCCTGAACCTGATGCAGGATGTACAGCTGGTGCCCTCGATGATGGCAAAAGGAAAGCTGACTATCTTCCCTCACCAGGTAAAGAACACGAAGGAAATAGCGAAGATATTTAAGCGGATCAGTGAAGCAAAGCAGGAATAGTGAATTGGTTGAAGAAGTTTATTAAGTTGGCTTTACATTATAACAAATAACAAACAAGACTTTTGACATTTGTCCTTAGACATTAGACATTTGACATCAGACTTTAGACATAACAATATGAGAATAGGTTTTTATCCCGGTTGCTCACTCGAAGGTTCGAGTAAAGAATACAGCGATTCATTGTTTGCTGTTGCTGAGAAGTGCAACATCACGCTCGAAGAAATTAAAGACTGGAGTTGTTGCGGGGCATCAGCAGCCCACAATTTAGACCACGACCTGGCATTGGCTCTTCCGGCACGTACCCTGGCCCTGGCCGGGAAACAAGGTCTCACTGAAATAGTGGTTCCCTGCGCTGCCTGTTATAGCCGGATGGCAACATCAAAAAACGAGATCAGCGGCAATGTGGCTACCAGACAGAAAATTGAGAAGTATATTGATCTCAAGCTGTCGGCTGATATCCAGATTCTGACAGTATTTGAATTCCTGCAAAAATATATTTTTCCGGTAGTGGATGAACATATTGTAAACAAGCTGAATCAAAAAGCAGCCTGTTATTACGGTTGTCTCTATTCCCGCCCAAAAGAAACTGCGGCCATAGTACAAATTGAGAATCCCATGGAAATGGATGTAGTCATGGCAAAGGCCGGGGCAACGCCTATTGAATGGGCATTTAAGACTGAATGTTGCGGAGCCGGTTTTACCATGTCACGTACCGACATTGTCGCAAAACTCTCCGGGAAGATACTTGAAGATGCAGCCGATCGGGGAGCAGAATCAATCATTGTGGCTTGCCCGATGTGTCACGTGAACCTGGACATGCGCCGCCCGGAGATAAAGAAACAACTGAAAAAAGATATTAATATACCCGTTCTGTTTATCACCCAGGCATTGGGTCTGAGCATGGGCATTTCAGCGGATAAGCTTGGATTGAACAAGCATTATGTGCCGACTGACAAAGTAGTTAACTGTATGGTAAAATTGGAGGCTTAAGATATGGCAAGAATTGGAGTTTTTATTTGTCATTGTGGCGAAAACATTTCGGCTACGGTTGATGTAGCCAAAGTAGCCGAGAGAGCCGGTAAACTTTCGGGAGTTGCTTTTAGTGTCGATTATAAATATATGTGTTCCGATCCGGGTCAAACCCTGATTATTGAATCCATAAAAGAACATAAACTTACCGGGATCGTTGTGGCAGCCTGTTCACCTCGTATGCACGAAGGAACCTTCCGGAAAGCAGCTGAAAAAGCGGGTATCAATCCATACCTCTGCGAAATGGCCAATATACGGGAACAGGTATCCTGGGTTCACCCCAAATCGGATGCCACAACCCAAAAGGCACTGGACATTGTCCGGACACTGGTGGAAAAGGTAAAGAAAAATGTAGCCCTGTATCCGATTAAAGTACCCGTTACCAAGACAGCATTGGTTATTGGAGGCGGTATTGCCGGGATTCAGTCGGCACTGGACATTGCCAATGCCGGTCATAAAGTAATCATGGTGGAGAAGAAGCCTTCCATTGGCGGGCATATGTCACAACTCTCAGAGACCTTTCCTACCCTCGACTGCTCGCAATGTATCCTGACTCCCCGCATGGTGGAGGTAGCACAGCACCCGAATATCGAACTGCTCACTTATGCTGAAGTGGAAAGTGTATCCGGCTTTGTTGGCAATTTTGATGTAAAAATCAGGATGAAAGCCAAGAGCGTGGACATGAAAAAATGCACCGGTTGTGGAGCCTGTTCTCAAAAATGTCCAACCAAGAAAATACCGGATGAATTTAATGAAGGCATGGGATTCCGTACCGCCATCTATTCGCCGTTTCCACAGGCTGTACCGAATAAACCTGTCATCGACCGGGATCATTGCACCTGGTTCACCAAGGGCGGCAAATGTGGCCTTTGCAAGAAAATATGTCCTACCGGGGCTATCGACTACGAAACCCAGGATGAATTCAGAGAAGTGAAAGTGGGTGCTATCATTACCGCTACCGGATTTGATTTAAAACATGCCGACTTCTTCCCTGAATACGGGTATGGAAAATTCAAGGATGTCATCGACGGAATGCAATTTGAACGGTTGGCTTCAGCTTCAGGTCCGACTTCTGGAGAAATACGCAGGCCATCGGATGGCAAGATTCCGGAGAAAATAGTATTTGTGGCTTGTGCCGGATCACGCGACAAAGCCAAAGGCATAGAGTACTGTTCAAAAATATGTTGTATGTACACGGCAAAACATGCCATGCTTTACAAACACAAGAACCATGAAGGCAAGGCTTATGTGTTCTATATGGATATACGTGCAGCCGGAAAGAATTACGACGAGTTCGTCCGTCGGGCTATTGAAGATGACGGAGTGCAATATATCCGTGGGCGTGTTTCACGAATCTACGAAAAAGACGGGAAGCTGATTGTAAAGGGTGTGGATACGTTGATGAACTCAGAGCCTGTTGATATAGAAGCAGACATGGTGGTACTGGCAACAGCCGTAGTTGCTAATATCGGAGCTGAATCGCTGGCCCAAAAGCTACATATCAGTTACGATCAACATCATTTTTTCTCGGAAGCACACCCGAAACTGAAACCTGTTGAAACAAACACTGCCGGAATCATGCTGGCAGGGGCTTGCCAGAGTGCCAAAGACATACCTGAATCAGTATCGCAAGCGTCTGCTTCAGCCAGTAAGGCTATTGGCTTATTCTCCAGTGACGAATTGACCCGAGAACCGATCGTAGCAGTGGTAAACCGACAGGCACCTCCTAATTTCACGAGCTGTACGGGTTGCCTGCTTTGCCTGGAAGTATGCCCGTACCATGCCATCGAAAAAGAAGAAATAAAAGATCGGGCCGGAAACCTGATAAAAATTGCCGCACGTGTAAATGCAGGACTTTGTCAGGGTTGCGGGACTTGTGTGGCAATGTGCCGTAACAAATCCATCGACATCCAGGGCTTCTCAAACGACCAGATGATGTCGGAAGTGTTGGCTTTACTGAATGCATAATTCATAATGTATAATTCATAATGTATAATTCATAATGCATAATTTAAAATTCATAATTCATAACTGGCTATAATGTCTGAACAATTTGAACCAAAAATAGTGGCTTTTGTCTGCAACTGGTGTACCTATGCCGGAGCTGACCTGGCCGGAACAAGCCGAACAAAGTATGCTACCAATGTGAGCATTATCCGCTTCCCCTGTACCGGGCGTATTGATTTTATGTTATTGATGAAAGCCTTTGAAAGTGGTGCCGATGGCATTATTGTATCGGGATGCCACCCGAATGACTGCCATTACACTTCGGGGAATTTTCATGCACGCCGTCGTTGGATGGTATTTCGTTCCCTGCTTGATTTTATGGGATTTGATACCGACCGGATTACCTTTTCGTGGGTATCGGCAGCTGAAGGAACCAAATGGGCCAATTTAGTAGATGAAACAACAGAGAAGATACGTGAAAAAGGTGCATTTACCGATTTCAAGAAACTGGATTATTCAACCTTTGAAAAAATAAACAATGACGCCATTACAGAATAAAGTTGCCGAATTGTTCGAAAACGGAACAATCACGTTGATGATTGGCTTTAAAAATGCCATCAATAAACTGCCTGTCCCTTGTTTTCTGAACAATGCTACCCAGGTGGAACAATTGATTTTCACACCCGAATGCAAAGGGAATTTGTCGGTTTACCTTCATAAGGTTGAAGTGAAACAAGCAAAAAAAGTAGGTATTCTGGCAAATGTAGCCACCCTGCGATCGTTGGTTCAACTAACCTCTGAGAATCAACTGGGGACTATTGAGAAGACAGTTATTACCCTCGAT
>Ga0302208_10000896_pt1 | contig 13431 bp, 14 predicted proteins | sample II_Fen_E2_3_FD_194577 | JGI IMG/M metagenome (GOLD analysis project Ga0302208, IMG submission 194577) | Peat permafrost microbial communities from Stordalen Mire near Abisko, Sweden - II_Fen_E2_3 | ecosystem: Environmental > Terrestrial > Soil > Wetlands > Permafrost | place: Sweden: Abisko...
ACGATCCGAATAAAAAACATCTAATTAGAAAGTTTTTGCATTCAACAAAAAAAGTAATTGGGCCTAATGGCATATTCAAAATAGCAATTGTATTCTTTCTGTTTGTTTTCCTATATCTTTTCTACGACTATTCAAGTTCTATAAAAAAACAGTCTGAAAGTGTTAATATAGGTAGATATGTACCCATTAGTGAATCTTTTGGTAGACTGTCATACTATTCGATAATGGATACCGAAACCGGATGTGTTTATGATATAGATGGAAAATTGATAAATAAATTTGAAAAGAAGTAATAAAAAAAATGGTCAGGAACCACCCCGACCGCCAATTGTGTTTAACCAACCAACGGCAAGCCGGAGGAAAGTCTGACAAAGATAGCATATTTATTGATCAGGTTTTAGAAACTGAAAAATAAATATACCTTTGCAATGAAATAAGGAAACAGAAATCAGAGTAAAAAAATAATTTTGTCCCCTGTACTGTCCCCGTTGAATAGATTAGTATATACACAGTCTTGATATACAGCTGATAAAGTAATATTTAAGTAGTCTAGCCGGGAATCGAACCCGGATCTAGTGTTTAGGAAACACTTGTTCTATCCATTGAACTACTGGACCTTTTTTTGGTGGTGCAAAAATACGTCTTTTAAAGGACATATACAATGGACTTCGAATAGTAAATGGTAAATAGATAAATAGTAAACAGATTAACATGAGCAAAAATAAATTCTTCGTGGTTTGGGAAGGCAAGGAACCAGGCATTTATCGCTCGTGGGAAGAATGCAAGCGACAGATTCACGGATTCGAAGGAGCCATATACAAAGGTTTTGCTACGGATGCTGAAGCCCGCGAAGCCATGGTATCACCTTGTTGGAATTATATCGGCAAGAATGCGAAAGCCAAGAAACCGGATGCCGAGAAAATTTCAAAAGCAGGGTTACCGAATTTCGAAAGCCTGGCTGTTGATGCTGCATGCAGCGGAAATCCCGGTGCCATGGAATACCGGGGAGTCTATAGTAAAACAGGGGAAGAGATCTTTCGTCAGGGTCCTTTTAAGCAGGGAACAAATAATATAGGCGAGTTTCTGGCGTTGGTTCATGGACTGGCTTTCCTGAAGCAAAAAAACAGTCCGCTACCACTTTACACCGACAGTAAAACCGCCCTGGCCTGGGTGAGATCAAAGAAAGCCAAGACCAAACTGGAAAAGAATGCCTCGAATGCAGTATTGTTTGATTTAATAACCCGTGCTGAAACCTGGCTTCAAAAAAACACATATACTACTCCGATTCTCAAATGGGAAACTTCTGCATGGGGTGAGATACCGGCTGATTTTGGAAGAAAATAAGTATCTGCTTATCTATTTGTTTTTAATTGCTCCACGCTCCACTATGTTGTTTTCCATCGAGAGTATACAAAGCATTAACACGCAAAAAATGGTGGCATAATTCACTCCCGTAATAAAAACATCGAATATGGATTGGTAGGCACACGGTATAATAAAGAAAATTGAAAGCAATGTTCTGTTACTATCAGCAATGAATATTGGATAAGTATAAAGAAACAACAAAATCAAAAGTCCTACAATGCCAAACTCCAGGGTTGTTTGCAGATACTGGTTATGCGCATGAAGAATCCTTACTTTGTATTTCCAATACTCTGCAAATTGTGTGGTTTGATATTTTACCCTGGCAGTGTCAAACTGCACTTGTGCTTCATTAACCCCATATCCAAAAATTGGTTTTTCTTTTATTAACGAAAGGGCAGCCTTCCAAAGATAAATACGGGGTTCTATCTTAATGTCGGTATCAGTCATTCGTTGCTGATGTTTAATTGCCACAATTAATAAGACCGGTGCCACTAAGGCGACAATAATACCCAGTTTTTTATTCCTTTTCCATATTTCCAAAAATATAAAAATTGCAACAAGAATTATCCCGGTTTGAAATCCACTCCTGCCTTCGGAGATAATAAGTATATAAGTAAATATAAAAGCGCAAGTAATATAAAATGTTTTTTTCAACCAGTGAGTACGTGTCCATGATTTGGTCAGTATATACCAGATACTCACAAGCGAGATATTCAGGAACAGATTAAATTCCATATGCCTGTTGATGCAAATAACCCTTTCAGTTGTAAACAGCACAGATCGATTCGGATTCGACAAGAACTCAACTATTCCGATTCTATAAAATATCAGAAACAAGATTGCCAGTATTGAAGAAATGATAAAGGTGTTCAGAAAATAACTAAGTTTAAATTTATTATTTACACCAAAGAACCCAATAATTGCAAATCCTAAAATTGCGATACGCCTTGTAATAAGTGAGTCGAAGTATTTTTCAGGAGTGCTGTATGAATGATAGAAGAACGCTAAAAGAAAAAACAGAGCGAGTACGCTAAAATATAATTTCTTTTTATCAAATTGAATCGTTGCCCATTTCCTCTCAACAACAAATTCCAGGAAGTAACTTATAAAAAACAGATAGAATGGAATTCTCTGAAATTCATAATAATAAATCGAGGAAGCCGTCAGAATGAGTGCCCAAATGAGATTAAAATAATTTAATGTACTAATAAACTTCTCTTTCATTCTAGATAATAATTATTTAAATATATATGTTGGACAATTGAATAGGCGAATAAAAAAGATGCGAAACTTCAAGCAAGGAATGCTACTTGGCTTATCGATTAAATTGCCATAGTAAGTTATAGTTGTCAGAATTTCAGTGGTATCAAACCCTTTTCGACTCATTTTCTTTAACAACCTGGTAAGATTTTTGTTTTCAATCTTCGGTATTTCCTTGAGTTGTTCCTTCGGGATATTCTTGTCGATCAGAGGGAGATGGGTTTCCCATTTTTTAAAGATAGCAATTAAATTCCTAAAATAGGCCATATCAGTTTTTCCTCTTGAAAAATGCTCCAAGTCAACATCATAGATGACCTGATTTGCATATCCGGCAATAGTAGACTGGATTGAGATGTCGAAATCATAGCCATGAAATCCCTTCAATTGTTCATCAAAATGAATCTTATCGAGCAAATCACGCCTCATACACATAAAGACTCCATCCAGTATTATGACCGATCGTTCAGAATGATTATAATTCAGGGGAATCCGAATGGTCTTTGTAGGTACTTTTCCGGTACGGTCGGACTGGGTAATATTTTTACTTTGGGATAAAAAACCTGACCAGGAAGCCGGAACCCGGGTTATTAAGTCACCGCCTGCCACCCCTATAATGCCTGTTTTAGGATTTTGCAAATGTGCAATCACTTTTTCGCCCCAATGAACCGAATGAAAAAAGACATCCTCATGTACGAAACAAATATAAGGGTACTTGCTTTTTACAACCCCTTGATTGTAGGCTGAAAAAATAGAATACCTGTTTTCGGAATTGTCTATGGTAATGATTTCATAGGCAACACCAACGGTATTTAATATATTATCTACAAACTCTTTAGGCAGAATTTTATTTTTGGAACAGACAACTATTGAAAGCATAGGTAAAATCAATTATTTTTTTCTAATCCATTTTTACAAACGAATTTATTTTCAAGCTGATTCCGTCTGCATATTTTCATATTTTCGACAGTATCCACCCAATTCTCAGGATGGTATAGATGATATTGAACCGCCAGGTTGCGCACAGATTTATATTTATAACCGGCAGCCTGAAATCGCCAGGTTAAATCATAATCTTCCCCGATAGCTGGTAAAACATACTCTTCGTCAAAACCGTTGATAGCATAGATTGCTTTTTTGGAAAACGACATGTTACAACCTTTCAGGTTGTTTAGTTTACGCAATTTGGGAATAAATCCAAGAACACTATCCGGTGATATGAAGATTCCCTCTTCAATATTTCTGATTTTACCCTTCCCAAAAATCAATTTGCGGACTAGCTGTCTTTTTAATGCGTTGAGGTTAGCAATATTTTTCATTAAGAATTCAGAACTTCCTTCATCTAACTTCACGCGCTTACCAGCCAAAATGAGATTTTCATGAGCATATCGTAAATGCATTTCAATAAACCGTTCGTGTAAAACGCAATCACCATCAATAAAAATGAGCCACTCTGTTTTAGCTGCCCTGATAGCCATATTCATGGCAATGTTCTTTCTCCAGCCTTCGTCTGCTTGAGTTAAGTGCTGATATGGTTGTTCGAATGGATATTGGTTTATAAATTTCTTGACTGCCGGATCTTGTCCATCTTCGGCTATAATAATTTCGAAATCTTTTTCGGTTTGAAGGTGAAGTGAATCCAATATTACTTTCAGGAAACGGGTATTGTTATAAATAGAAATAATGAGGGAGGCTTTCATCATACAGTTAGTTCCAGCTAGTTGATATTTAAAATATTGGATCACAAAAGTACGTTCTTTTATGCAGTAACTAGAATAAAATATTTATTTTTTAGAATTTATTTATTTTTGGGATATCGTGAAAGGGATGGAATCGCATAATTTTAGTTGACTCTATTCATTTAATCTTAAAAAGTCGCTTGTTATTGTTTCTTCAATTTTTCATTCAACCATAAATAATCTATATCTTTGTGAAATATTTAAATACTCTAGATATAATTTTCTGATGAAGTTTTTTGCTAAAGAGCGTATATATCAGCTAGTCCGTTTTGGAATTGTAGGTGTAATAGCTACTGCCATTCATTATGGGGTTTACTGGATTTTCTTAAAATGGATAAATCCGACTATAGCCTATACCATTGGTTACGCAGTAAGTTTTATAGTGAATTTTTTTCTTTCCAGCTTTTTTACCTTTAGAATCCGTCCGGATCTACAAAAAGGATTTGGTTTTGCGTTAAGTCATGGCATCAACTATTTATTACATATCAGTTTTTTGAACCTATTTCTTTATTTGGGTATTCCAAAGGTGTTCGCACCTTTCCCTGTGTTTGCGTTAGTAGTTCCGATTAATTTCATTTTAGTAAAGAAGGCTTTAACACACATTAAAAAAGATGAAAAAAATATCGATTCTGATTCCGGTGTTTAATGAAGAAGATTCATTACAATTTCTTTTTGAAAGACTACTAATCCTAATGAATGCCAATGTGCGGTTTGCGTGGGAAGTATTGTTGGTCAACGATGGGAGCACAGATAATACACTTCTGTTATTGAGTCAAATACATGAAAAGGATAAACGATTTAATTATCTGGAATTATCCCGAAATTATGGAAAAGAAGTGGCAATGCTTGCCGGGTTTGATTATGTGACAGGCGATTGCATGGTTATCATGGATGCTGATTTGCAGCATCCTCCGGAATTAATACCGGAGATGGTGCAATACTGGGAAGAAGGATATGATGATGTTTATGCACGTCGTCGTGTCCGCAATGGGGAATCTTTTTTACGAATGAAAGCTTCCCGTTCGTTTTATTGGTTTCTGCAAAAAATGACCAAGATGGAAATTCAACAGGATACAGGGGATTTCAGGTTATTGGATCAGACCTGTATTGCTGCATTACGGACTATGCGTGAGTCCCAACGTTACACAAAAGGAATGTATAGCTGGATTGGGTTTCATAAAAAAGAAATTCTGTTTGACCAGCAAGCACGAATAGCCGGTTCGTCTAAATGGGACTTTGTTAAGTTGTCTGAACTAGCGATAGAGGGAATTACTTCATTTACCATTTCGCCGCTCCGTATTTCAGCTTTCATAGGAATCCTAGTCTCTTTTGGAGCATTTATTTATATGATTTATGTCTTTATTGAGGCTTTGCTTTTCGGTGATCCGGCAAAAGGATACCCTACCATGATGGTAGTTATTCTTTTTTTAGGGGGATTTCAGTTGCTTTCATTGGGTATTATCGGCGAATATCTGGGTCGTATTTTCCTGGAAACCAAAAACCGCCCACCCTATTTTGCCCGTTTATACAATGGAAAGAAAGTCGAGAAAATCAATTCGGAAGAAGCTATATACAAAATTAATTAGTATGATTCATGTGGTGTAAATAATGCAAAATGAATAAACTCAATCATCTGATAAAAAGTATAAAAGTATTTTTTCAACGTCCGTTTTTTAAAAACCCTAAAAACTTATTCTATCTTTGGGTGATCATCTTGCCACTGATTTCATGGATAAAATACGCAGTAGGAAATAGCGCCAATAACTTTCAAATATTCCGGTACGTATTCTGGCATACGTTGGATAAATTGCCTTTATATGCCGAATATGCAACAGAGTATAAAGATATAAATCACTATGGGGTGTTTTTTAGCTTGCTGATTGCCCCTTTTGCAGCTGTACCTACATGGTTGGGATTATTGCTCTGGTTGATGGCAAATGCTGCATTTATTTACTATGCAGTCAGGGAGTTGCCACAGGCAAAGCCTGTTTTCCTGTATTGGTTCTGTGCCAATGAACTTCTTACATCTTTATTCATGCAGCAATTCAATATCGCAATTGCTGCCTGTGTGATTTTATCCTTTGCTTTTGTTGAGAAAGAGAAAGATGGTTGGGCAACATTTTTCATAATGCTGGGTGCTTTTGTGAAGATTTATAGTCTGGGAGCATTGGCATTTTTCTTTTTCTCAAAACACAAGCTAAAATATGCCCTTTCTGCTATTGGTTGGGGAGTCCTTTTCTTTTTGCTCCCAATGCTTATTTCCTCACCACACTATGTTGTATCCCAATACCTGGCATGGGCTACCGATTTAGTAGAAAAAAACAATCTGAATTTATTCTCAGCCTATACGAATATCTCGTTGTTAGGAATAATCAGAAAAATATCGCATTCAACAGCATATTCGGATGTATATCTGATTGCCGGAGGATTAGTATTATTTCTATTGCCTTATCTTCGCTTTAAACAATATAAACATCTGGCTTTCCGATATTTCATACTTGCATCTGTATTGATGTTTATAGTATTGTTTAGTTCGGGTAGTGAGTCGAGCGGATATATTATTGCCTTGTTAGGGGTCGCTATCTGGTACACAGCTGCTACATGGGAAAGGAGTAAATTCGATTTAGTATTGCTTATTTTTGCATTTATTCTTACAAGTCTTTCACCTACAGACCTTTTTCCACACTTTATTCGTGCCGAAATTATAAGGCCATATGCTCTGAAAGCCTTACCATGTGTCCTGATTTGGTTTAAATTATGTTACGAACTATTTACCAGGGATTTTACCGTTGGTCCTTTGCCGGAGAACATGAAAGATTCTGAATAATAGACTGGTGATAACTTATATATGAAACAAACAATATTACTAGGATTTGATTTGGAGGAATTTGATTTGCCCCTGGAAAATAGGGGTTGGATCTCTTTTGAGGACCAACTGAATACATCAGAGAATGGTGCAAATCAGGTATTGGATCTACTTAAAAAATATCATTTAAAGGCTACTTTCTTCTGTACAGTAAACTTTGTAAAAAACCGTCCGGAAGTGTTTCAACGGCTTGTTCGTGAAGGTCATGAAGTGGCTTCGCACGGTTGTTTTCACAATCTGTTCTCTCCAGGGGATTATCAAAAGTCTAAGACGGAGTTGGACAATATATCCGGCGGGAATCTGGTCGGTTTTCGAATGGCGCGCATGCAGGCAGTAGACTTTGAAGAAATGAAAGATGCTGGCTATTTGTATGACAGCTCCCTCAATCCTACATTTATTCCAGGGAGATACAATCATTTGAAAATGCCTTTTCGGTGGCATCAGATGAGCAATGGCATCGTGGAAATCCCTTCTGCCGTTACCAGTCGATACAGAATACCGCTATTCTGGCTGAGTTTCCATAATTTTCCACTCCAGTTGTACTTCTATTGCCTAAACCGGGTATTGAAAACACCGGGATATGCTGTACTCTATTTTCACCCATGGGAATTCACAAACCTGAATGAATATCCGGAACGGAATATACCTTATATCATTCGCCGTAATTCCGGGGATCAGATGATACTTCGTTTTCAGAAAATGGTGGAGCATTATCTGGCAAAAGGGGTAGTGTTTGATACAACCCGAAATTTCCTGAAAGATGCAGGAGCTCTTTCTTCGGAGAAATAAATTTCTTAGAGTATGTTTTGATATACAGACATTAAATTTAGGGCAATCTTGTCGTCCGTAAATTTTTCGGAATATATCAAACCCTCTTTCTTCATTGTTTCGCGCAGGCTGGAATCGGATAATACCTTCAGGAGTGTTGCTCCAATTTCTTCCGTATTATGAGGGTGAATATACAGACTGTTTTTCCCTCCTGTTTCTTCAAAACAACTTCCAATGGAAGTAATAACAGGTGTTTCACTGCAAAGCGCTTCCAGGATCGGAATTCCAAATCCCTCAAAAACAGAAGGGTAAATTAAGAGTTGTGCGAGCTGATATATAGCCGGCAAATCAGTGGTCTCCACTTGATGTAAGAACAGCACCTGAGACTGGATATTCAATCTTTCTGCTAATTTTAAAAGTTCGGCCGCGTAATCAGTCTGACGACCGATAACTACCAAAGGAATATTAATCTTCTCCTGAGAAATGGCCTGCAGAATAGATGTAATATTCTTACGGGGCTCAATGGCACCGACGAAAAGTATATAATCGGTTGGTAAATTGTATCTCGATTTGACCTGTTCTTTTTCTCCTGTTGTAGCCTTCTGTCTGAAAATGTTATTGCACCCCTGATACACTACTGTCACTTTTGCAGCATCCGCATTGAAAAACTCTATCGCATCCTGCTTTGATTGTTCACTGATGGCAATAATGCTTTCGGCAATCCGGCAACTTTTCATGTTCTTCAATGTGAATATCTTACGATAGCTTGATGGATACAATTCGGGATAGCGTATAAAAATGGCATCATGAAAAGTAATTACTTTTTTGATGGGCAGTTTCTCAATCCCGATAGGCAATTCCTGGCTTAGTCCGTGGAAGATATCGTCTCCCAAACGCTTGATATCCGATTTTATACCAATACTTCTCCAGATGGATGAAGGCATGAATTTGTAAATCCCGCGTGGTTGTATGATTTGAGTATTTTGCGGATTTATCGGGAATTCTATTTTGATTTTTGGAGTATATAAATCATACTGGTTTTCGGGATAATATTGGTTTAATATCCGGATTAAATCCCTGCTGTAATTACCGAGTCCGCGATGATTACAGAATAATCGTTTAGCATCATACCCTATCCTCATGACTCGCTGTTTTTTGTTTTGGATCGTTTTCTGGTAGAGAAAAATTTTGAACTGTATAGGTTTATTTTTTCCACTGATTCCGTTTCATCTAAATTAGCTGCTGCTGCATATAGTTTGGCAACTTTAGTCAGGACGCTTTCATTTTCCGATAACCGTTTAAAACTTTTAAACCGTTTATCCTTGGATATCGTTGATAAAAACTGCATTCTATTGATATCAATCAGTGTGAACTTAAAATTAGGTACCTCTTTTTTATATAGAATATTCCCCGGCGACATGTCTAAGTGCAAAACCCCTTTTTTATGTATATCAGCGATATAAAGTGAGAGTGCTTTCAGCAGTAATTCGTCTTTTTGAGTTCCGTCCATCAATTCCCGGATATGAGAATAATCTTTTTCATAGATTGAAACAAAATATCCGAGAGTGAGTAGGCCACACTCAGAATCCTCTATGTAAGCAATTGGTATCGGCGATTGGACACCTAGTGCCAACAATTTGAATGCATATTCGTAGGCCCGTTTTGCCTTGGATGGACGAAAGAAAGTGTAAGCTATTCTGTTGATTAAATGAGGCTTCTTATATCGTTTTACGATTATATCATATCCTTCTACGGAATAATGCCGGAGTTGGTTGCGGGCGATATATACCAGTTCTCCTTCCTGTTCAAAAAGGACTGGTATTTCAGAAATAAATTTAGTTAAGACCGCATAGGCGGGATTGATTACAATTTTCATATCTCAAAAAGTACATTTTCAATGCGGTTAATAATTTGCTCCGGGGTGATTTGATACAAACAGGCATAATCTTTTCTGTAACAAGGTATTTGTCCGTAAATGGAGCAAGGCCTGCAAGATAAATCAACCTGAATAGCATGTTCCAGAGATTGATTCCATCCCATAAACCCGGCATACGGGTGGGTGGCACCCCAAAGTGAAATGACCGGCGTATTTACCAGGGAAGCCAGATGCATATTGGCAGAATCCATGGAATACATGAGGTCTAATTGGCTCATTAAGTCCAACTCCTGACTCAAGTTCAACTTGCCTACCATGGATGTGATAGTTGGATATGTCTCACACCAACCGTTTATTATGTTCTTTTCTTCCTCCCCTCCACCGAAAATAAATACCTTTATCCTCGAATCTCCGGCAAGATGTGCAATGACTTTTTCCTGCAATTCGAGCGGATAGATTTTACCTTTGTGTTTAGCAAAAGGAGCTATACCCAACCATTTAAAGTCTCCTTTTTTACCAGCTTGTAAAACCTGTGCTGACAAATTGTTTTTTTTACTCTCTAAAACAGAAGTGAAACTCAATTTAAACTTAAATCCTAATTTCTCGAGAACTTCATAATAACGGTTGAAGCCTGATTTTAATGCAGTAAATACTTTGTGATTCTTTTGTGTCAGCCGCTTCTTTTCTCTCCGGCCTTTGTCAATGGATGCTGTCGGAATACCGTCCAGCATAAATCGGATCCTAAGATATTGGGAACGTAATACTGAATGGAAATCAGCCACGTAACTGTACTTCTCAACTTCTAATTCTTTGTATAATAAATTCAAACCGGAAATCCCTTTGTATTTCCCTTTTAAATCAACGCCCAGAAAATGTACATTAGAGGGTAATTCCTGAAATAATGGTCGAAAGGTGCTTCGGCTCAACACGGTGATTTCATGCATGGGGAATTCCTGTGCCAGTGAATAAATCACCGGTATAGTCATTGCTACATCCCCCAGGGCTGAAAACCGTATGATAAGAATTTTTGACATTACTTGCTTTTTGCGTACAGCACAGGATTCAATGCAGGATCATTATACATCTTCATTTGCTTGTATACTTTCATTCTTTTTTCCCCTTTCGCAATATCCTCAATCAATTGATGGATGGAAGTAGACAAGTCTTCTTTTTGTTCCAATAAGACATTTACCTTAACCTGGCATTGGGCACTATGTTCGGCAGAAGAATCCTTTCTGTTCACTTCCTGTTGCATATGATATATTTTCAGGTGCAGTATCGACAGGCGGTCAAGGGCCCAGGCAGGACTCTCAGTGTTCAGGATGGCATTGGCATGGACTGTAACGGCCTTGTATTGGTCTAAAAAGTAGCTGTCAATCAATTCCACCAAATCCGTCCTATCCTGGTTGGATTTGTCAATTTTACGCTTCAGGGCAAGTGCCTCTACCGGGTCAATGGCCGGGTTGCGGATTATATCTTCCAGATGCCATTGTACGGTATCAATCCAGTTTTTCAGATACAGGTAGTATTCAATGGATTTGAATTCATACGGATTCTGTATGGGGGTATCGACATTATCCGTTTTGTGGTAAGCCAGTACGGATTCGTTGAAAATTTGGTTGCTTAATTGGATAAAAGTCATATGTTTTTTGGATTATAAGATAAATGGTTCTCTGTTTTTTTAGTTGTTGCTGAGTGCCTCAATAAGTTTTTTCCAATAGTACTTCATCGGCTGCGTTTGTTTTATGTGTTTCCAGGGATACATGCTTTGTTGAATATGCACAACCTTTGTCGAAGTCAGCAGATAATTCTCAAATCCCAGTTCAATTGATTTATGGGATAAGAATTTATTATACCAGGTATTTTCTGTATTTAAGGTATCAAAATTGTACGAATTTAAAAATGGCTGGGTCAACAGGGTACAGCAAAAACTGAGTTTTTTGCGGGTATTTATACTCCCGGAGAGGAATCTCTTGGCAAACACATACGGATAATTGACTTTCCCCTGAATATCCGTGGTTATGGCAGCTATGATTCCTGCTTTTCCCAGGGTGGAAATGCTGTCGTACATGTATTGAATTGTGTCTTTTTCAACCATGACATCCGATTCAATAATCATTAAATGAGCATGCTCGAAATTGGCACTATGTTGTGCATTTTGTAAAATCTGTAAATAGTTTGGGGAAGGATGCAAGGTAATCTGTTTCAAATTGATCAGATTAAATCCTAATTCCGCAGATTTCTGTTCAAGTATGGAAGTATTGGCATCGGTGCTAAAATCATTGTAAACTGTGTAGCTGAAATCAATTGTAATCTCCGAATCCATTATACTGGCTATGGTTCGAAGGGTAGTTTCCATCGAATCCTTCACCGGAGTTATGATATGAAGTTTGTTCATTCTATTTCTTATTTGAAAAAGCGATTGATAACAGGTATGTTGCGTAACGGGAAATCACGTTTTATCAATAATGTAAGGAAAGCCACCATTAATACGGATTTGAGCATCACATTTACAACTGTATAGGGCGTTTTTATAAACAGGCTGATCACATAAAATACCAGAGTCACAACGGTATAAAGTCCTATGGTTTTCAGATCATACTTTATAGGCATATGTTTCTGCCCAAAGTAATAGGATACCACCATGATGACAAAGTAACAGCTAAATGCGGCCCATGCACAGCCCATATAGCTGTATCTGGGAACGAGAAGAATATTCAATACTACAATGATAATAGTACCTAATACAGAGAACCAGGCACCATACATCGTCTTATCTGTTAACTTGTACCAGAGTGACAGGTTGAAGAATATACCCTGGAAGATAAATGAGAACAAGACTATCGGTACTACTTTCAGCCCAACCCAATAGTTGTGTTGGATGACGTATTTGAAAATATCCATGTAAAGCACCATTCCTAAGAAAATAAACAATGCAAACAGGATGTAGAACTTCATGGCATCAGCATAAGACTCCAGGCTGTTCTTGTCTTTTTTCTGTGCGAAGATAAACGGCTCGTACGAATAGCGGAAAGCCTGTGTAAACATCAGCATTACTAAGGCTATTTTCGAAGTGGCACCGTAAATCCCCAATTCGGCTGCTCCTGTTGTTCCGGGAATCAGCATCTTGAAAAGTATTTTATCCAGTGTCTGGTTCATGGTGCCTGCGATACCCAATACAACCAATGGCAAGGAGTATTTGAGCATCTTTTTAAGCAATTCTTTGTCAAACTCAAATTTTACCACAAATACTTCAAACAATAACGCGATAGTAACGGATGCTGTTGAGAATATATTTGCAATAAACACATACCCGACTCCGTAATTTGGATTATAGAACCAACTGATCAGACCGGGTGCTTTGATCATCAACCAAGGGCAAATTACCAGGAAAAAGATATTAAAGAATATATTGATAAATATGGCAAATAAGTTTAAGGCAACAAACTTTACAGGTCGATTTTTAAACCTGAGGTAAACATATGGGATACATCCAAAGGCATCTAAAGCTACTGTGGTTCCCAGCAAGGCAATAAACTCTGAATGATTGGCATATCCCA
>Ga0302208_10000909_pt1 | contig 13309 bp, 8 predicted proteins | sample II_Fen_E2_3_FD_194577 | JGI IMG/M metagenome (GOLD analysis project Ga0302208, IMG submission 194577) | Peat permafrost microbial communities from Stordalen Mire near Abisko, Sweden - II_Fen_E2_3 | ecosystem: Environmental > Terrestrial > Soil > Wetlands > Permafrost | place: Sweden: Abisko...
ACTCTGTAAATGCCGTAAAAACACACCTGTGGATAGCTATATGCACATACCTAATAGTTGCATATATCAAGTATGAACTTGATAGCAATTATTCGGTTTATGAAATAATGCAAATACTTGGAGTGTCTGCAGTAGACAAAACACCAATACGTGACTTGCTATGCGAACAACGTCAATTCAATCAAAATGTCAAAGAGCAACTTAGCTTATTTTAATAATATATAGCGTTAAAAATAAACGCAACAGCAGTACTATGATAACAATAATTACTATTTTATTATTGCTTTTAGGGCTGCTTTTACAGCGGTTTTTCAAATTGCTAAAGCAACCTAATCTGTCTGTTTATAATTTTATTGAATCCAGACGAAAATCAAAGAGCAAGGATATAACTGTATATATAACCGAATTGCATACATTTAGCAATTGCGAGATAGCAGAGAAAATGATCGAAAAAGGCATAAATCTGACTAAAAATGATATTCTTCAGGTATTGTCCGCATACCAACAATTTGCATCCAGTGTCACCACTGCAACCGATGATCATACAACTCCCTGTATCATTCTTTACCCTGATAAGGATCCAAATCATAGACTACAGGAAATACAAACAATCTGCGTTTTCAGATGGTATTGATGAAAGATTGATCACTATTTCATCATTTTATCCATTTCTTCCACCGTATTGGGGATGCCCATCAGGGCTCCGTTTTTATCCACCAGATACATGTAAGGAGCGCTTAACACATAATAATCAGTAGCAGCCTGACTGTTTACACCTCCGGGAGCATAACGATCAATCCAAGGGAAGGCATTGGCTGTGAAAAACGGTTCCCACACTTCGCGGGTACGATCAAGCGCAACACTTACCACCTCCAGTCGGGTACTATTAGCAGGCAGTTCATACCATTTACGGACTGCTGCCAGTAATTGTCGGCAGTGATCGCATTCCGAATCGTAAAACAACAGCAGACGATAGTTTTTATCGCAGGCGGTCATATTGATGGTCTCTTCTCTATCGTCGAAGTTATGCACCATTACATTGCGAACAGCCACACCCGGTACCATTTTTTTTAGACCTTCAAGCCGTTTGGCAATAGCCAGCCGTTTACTTGTCAGGCAGCCTGGATTATTAAGATGCTTTTCCAGCATCACCATACCCGATGTTATGTTATAAGTCTCGTAACCATTATAAAAATAATCCACCATCCAGCCATACACCCGCGGATGTCCGACTGATGCCGATTCAATAGCTAATTTTCCTGCTTCGGTAAATAGCGAATCACGGAGTGTCTCCGAGGTGGCGCGCATGCCGTAAAGCCCCATAAAACCATTCATCAGTTCATTCATCTGGCGACTTCGGAGTATAAGCGTATCATTAAAATTGAAGCCCTTGAACCATTCATGTGCCAGAGAATTCATCCGAATAGCCGGAGTAGCTTTCCAGTTTTCGGCTTTTAATTTTTGAAAATCATACAGGTGACTTACATATAAATTCTTCTGAGCCCGAGCCAGCGAATCTATCCAGTGATTATAATTGATGCGTCGTTTTTCGTACGCTTTCAGCACTCCAGTCCATTCGGGCGATGCAGGGCTATCATATTGCTCCAGCAACTGACGGAGCAGCCCTATTTGTTGGCGTTGCCGGTCACTTTTGTTCGTAAATGCAAACCAAGTGGTGTTTTCGCGATCGTTGGTCAGACGTAGGCTATCGCCCCGCAAGTAAAGCGGGTGAGCATCAATAGCTATGTCTTCGCTATTGATATACAGCTGAAGTTCGGACGGATAGGGTGTATCGGTTTCTTTAGCGCGATAGTCGAAGCGTATCAGAAACTCGCCTGGTAAAAGTGAATCGGGGATGACGAAGTGCGTTTCTTCACCAGTCTTCACTCCTGAAGCAACTGTTAGTGGCAAAGCAAACCGCACACCATCAAAAGGAGTTAATGTGATTTTTGAATCATAAACACCCCGTAGTTTAATACTCAGGTGGCGTGGTTCAGCATGACAGACTATTTGCAGCAACACCAGTAACAATAAGGACATCCATACAATCAATTGAACCCGTCCTATTTTTTCGTGTCCTTTTATTTCTCTCTGTTCTTCCATTTTTTATATTGTTTTTGTTATCTTATCATTAGTGGCAACTACTCAACATCCAACTATTTTTATAATCATTCTATTTTCAGTTCTACTTTGCCGAACGCTATCCTCCGAACCAGCGTCACCCAACCAGGTACTAGCAATCAGTCTCCTTAGCGCAAAGCGCTTATTTAGAGAGATAAGAAAAATAACTTGCACTTAATCAAATAAAGAGATGCAAAGTAGCCACTATCAGTCACGTGTCGGAGTTTATGACATGTGACGAATTCTTCCAAATTAAAGGTGTGGCTTATCAGATGAGTTCGCACCAATTTGTCTTCCAAACTAAAGTTGGTCAGAGCAAAAAGGAAACTTTCCGATTAGCGCCATAACAAGCAATGCTAAACCCGGATAGTTCTTAAACTGTGGCTATTGGTGAGAGAGTGACTATCACCTTACAGCAAATCATTTTATCTTATTTTCCCTATGCAAATAAAGATTATTTATTCTATATGCAACACAGGTATTTCATGATAAAAGTCAAGAAATTGGTGCAACAACTATTCGGTAGATGGATTAAGGAACAATTTGATGTCAGACTCTACAAAAGAAAGGGAACCCGGTGTTTTTACAATTTAAGCGAATATGTGAAGCTAATGCCGTCTCCTAAGGATCTCCAACGCCTAAAGAGAAGCTTGAAAAATGAGAATCTCCTCACGTACCACTCTTTAAGCCCCTTTAGGCGTTGGGGGGGGGGATGGTACTTATCATTTATAATTTAATTCAGAATTACCACCCAAGCCACCGTTCTTTCAAGACTTTAGCATTGGGCTGAGTTATATCGGGCTTTCAGCCCTCTGTCGTGACTACGACAACCCGTAAAGGAGTTTAAAGTTAGTTTTGTCTCTTAAAAACAGTTCACAGAACTGCTGTAAATCTCCTTGCGTACCACTCTTTAAGCCCTTTAGGGGTTTGGGGTCGTTTACTCGTCTACTTACTTATCACTAATCGTTTATCACTAATCACTTCCGACTACCGGCTACTCGTTTACTCACTCTCTCCTCGTAACTACGCGTGCTTTTGACACATCTCTCAAAATCCAAATCTCCCTTCTCTTGGAGGCAACAGAGGCGGTTTTCTATACGATTTTGCAGAAGGTGGCAAATTGAAAATCAGAGATATAATTCGCAAATTACTCATTCGCCTCCTTCTTCGTTTTCGCTTTACAATGAGAATGCATTTCATTATTACTTCATTTTAATTACCAGAATGTTTATGATCACTTACATTGCCGGAAAGGGTGTAACCGATCTGGTCAAACCAACACATAAAATAGAACCATAATCCCCTGAATACTTGTTACAGTAACCAAGGGGCAGACAATATTCCGATCCGTAAAGTAAGTGTATCAGAGAGGACATTTTTTCTAATAATACATGGAACCAGACGTTTCACTCTCTGCAATAGTACGATCTTTGACAGCAATTTCATGTTGCAATTCCATCAAAAACAGCAGGGTTTCAACCGGTGTAGCATCATCTATCGAAAAGCAGCGCAACCGATCTATAATCTCAGCAAATGTATCATTGCCGGCAGGCGCATGAAATACGTGTTGTTTCAATGTTTTACTCATAACTTTATTTTCTTTATTGTGAATGATTAAAAATAACGGCAGTCAATAGTTTCGGGATTATAAGCAATGATTCGCGGGTAACCCCCTACCAATGACAATCAGTATTTTTATTAATCCTGATTCATTTTTTCCAATTCTTAGCCTCTAATTGATAAATGCTGATAATAGTATATTCCTATTACTCATTTACTCTTCAGAGTCTAAAATCCATTTGTATTAAACTCTTTAACCTGCAATACTCCCCGGGTACTACTTACCTGCACCATCAGAAACCAGGCTGGACCACCCGCATTACCTGCGTAGCCGGTAGTATAGTCGGTTACAACGCCGGTGGAGCGGGTTGCCGACTGGTGTGCATGTCCGCTGAACATAGCCGAAACGCCGGCACTTCTGAGGGCAGTATTAAAGTTAGCACGAAGCGTCGCAGGGCTTTTCCCGCTATAATCGTTCCACCAAAAGTCATCGGCGGTATAAGGATAGTGCTGCACATAAATACGCGTCGATGCACTAACTCTGCGTGCACGATCGGCCAGATAAGCTGCCGAAAGCCCATCGCTGAAGCTGGCCGGGCCAAGTCCTAAAAACGATTTAGTTGTGACCCTTGCAGTAGGTTCGTACAAAAAAGTGGGTCCCAACACATAATCAACCCCCCGATAGGTGAACCCGTAAACAGGAGGCGATGTAATCAGATCTATGCTAATTCCCCACCAATTAAAGGTAGATACCGATTTGTACTGAATAGCGTCAAAATTAGAGAATTTAGCAATTCCGCCAGTACTAACAGCTGCCAGAACAGCATCAGTCCAGATTCCGATTACACCGGTGATGGAGCGGGCATTAGACAGATGTCCGTTGTAGGTAAAGCCGTACGTTCCATCGGTATTCAGACGTAATTCCCAGTCGTGGTTACCAATGTTAGCAAAGGTATATATGCCATTGTCGTTAAACTGTTTCAGTATCTTACGCAGGTTAGTCCACGATGAAGTCTCTGCACGCGACCCCGTTAAATCACCGGCAATCAGTGCCAGTTCGGGTTTGGTTACCACCGTGCCGTCGGCATAGCGTAGGCCGGTATAGCGGGTACCAATGCCTGCTATTTTACCCAACTTGGCATATAACTCGCTGTAGGTAATGCCACGGTAGTCGAGTTCGCAGTCACCCATAACCACCACATTATAGATTTGTTCGGCACTAGCGGCTTTGGCCCTGCTATAAGCCGGTAAGGTACCTAGCTGATCAAACAACTGAGAAGCCTCTGTAGAGGCTCCATTCAGAGAATCTTGCGACGAACGCAAAGCACGTGACATGGACAATGTGTCCTGTTTAGTCCACAAAAGTTGCTCTCCGGCTGTAGCTGACTGAACTTCATCTGACTCGCGAGAAGTGCATGACCCTAAACCCAACAACAGTACAAGGGACAGAAATACGGTTTGATTCAATGTTTTACACATAATATTATTAGTTACGAGTTATTTTAGTTACGAGTTATTAGTCCGTAGCTCCAGATTCACATTACGTACACAAACAAACCAGACATACTAAACTGACAAATAAGTATATACCTTTATCTCAATCTTCTCTCCCTGGAGAGAGGCGGAGGCATTCTTTTCGTTGCAAATAAAGTGGATTTATCTTTTATCTATCACCGATATTATTTGATAAAAATCAAGAAATGTACCTTCAGGGCTTTTATAGTTACGAGTTACAAGTAAACAGTTAGGAGACAAGTAGACATAAACGATAAGTGATTAGTGGTAATTCGGTAGGTAGTAGTTGGTAGTTAGATGGTGTAAAGTGTATAGTGTAAAACGATTAGTGATGAGTGATGAGCTCGATTAGGAGACGGTACTAACTTTAAACTCCCCTTTAGGGGTTGGGGGTAAAATGCAGGGAGTAAACTTACAATGCATTGGAAAAGGTGTAACCGAGGGTAATTGCAGCGCCCTGCAGCACGTCTATAGATTTGGATGCCGAGGACGGCGGTCTAAAACCGTCGAGATAATCGGAAAAACTCCATCTCAGCATATATTCAACACCCAGCTGAAAGTTATTCGCGAAGGTATACTGATATCCCATACCCAACGGTATAACCGGTGAGATGGTTGCATTTGTATTGTATTGGTAGCCCGCTTTACTATAATAGTCTAAGTTAGCTTTGCAACGGAGCAAACCTACGCCAAGAAATAAATAAATACCAGGAGGAAACAGGGATTCTCCGTAAGTTTTGCCAAATGGAATGGTATATTCACCCATGGCAGCCAACTGAATAGCTTGGGAAGCGAATGAATACGACCGGGATACCGATGCTCCATCGGAACCGGTAAAGGTACTGTAGCTAAAGCTGGCTCTGTAGCCGAAATTGTTAGTATATCTGACCCGGAAACTTACCGACAGGTCTTTGTTTCTCAAAATATTTTGCATGAGGGCCGGCTCTTTGGTATCGGCAAAACAGTATTCGGGCCCAAGGGATACGAGAACCGAAGCTACAGGTTCACCGTCTTTACCTACCAGTCCCGGCCAATGTTGAGCCATTAAGGTAAACAGAGGTAGAAGGATAAGCAAAAAAGTGAAGAGTACGTATTTTCTTATCATAGGCAGGCAATTTGTTAGTGGAAGTACGACTCCAACTCACACGCTCACTAAATCTTTTTCATCTGATTTATCGTTTGCAAATAAAGCAGATTTATCCTTCTGATATAGCAGATGTTTTTTGATTAAAGTCAAGAAAAAGCAGGAGCAACAAATTTACATTAATGCATGGAAAATTAATAATTAATGGTTAATGATTAGAGTTTATATAAGTTAGTTTATTATTGGTATTTTAGTTTGAAATTAGATAAAGCGCAAGCAAGTACCATAACTAAATCACGGAAATCATCTTTAAATGATCTGATTTCTTCTTTGACAATTCTGAATACTTTGCAGTTGCCAATTGCATGTTCGACTTTAACTCGAGTACTGGAAATTTGTTGATTCGATTTCTTTTCAATGTCTGTCAACTCTCCTCCCTTTGGTTTCTTCTTAGGACGATTGATTTTGGCATTTTCAGGATTGAATCCTTCAAAGCTCGAATCAAGCCAAAGTGTAACTTTTTTAGAGAACTCAAGTTCTTCAATGTCGCACATCATTTTGTCGTGCATTTTACCCTCCCATGTTTGGGAAATATATAAAATATTGTTATTTAAATTACTAACGATCAAATTTTTAATCGTGTGGTTTTTTTTTGCCACTATAAAACTCTTTTTGAACATCAGGATCGCTTGGACGAATATAGGACGTTCTGTTCCATCAATAAGAACATCTTGCCCTTCAATAAGCAATTTATTTAAAGCATCTACTGTTCTGCATGGAATGCAATCAGCTTTTTCCAACGTAGTGTTCAGTATTTTCTTTAGCAAATGAATCCATAGATTCGCCTGAGGTTGATTCATGTTGAATGAAGCTGCGTGAGCTTGTTGCAATGGATTATTTTTCATGTAAGAAAGAATAAATATCAGCATAGTTTCAATATCTGGGAATACATCGTCTTTGCGATGCTTTTTTACCGTTCTACGGTATTCACCTGAAGTAGTATAGACTGAAATATAAGCTTCCCAACAAGGTTCAAAAAACTGAACTAAAATATTGAATTGATGGAGTTTAATACCAACAACTAACAGGAACTGAGCTTCATTTAATTTTAAATCGTTGTAATTTTGCATTTTTGATACAAAGTAACAGATTTTATTTTAAACATTTACAACTTATATAATACCTATTAATAATATCGCTTTTGCGAAATACTTGAAATGTTCCGTATGTGCGACATTACAAAAGATCAAGACGGCTTCAGTAATAATGCGAATCAGTAGTTGGATACGAGTCTATTTTGTCCAATAAGGTATTTTCCGTAGGGAATGTACATCAATAGAAAATGAAAACACCCTCAATCGATTCCCGTGGGGGATAAGAAATATGAATGTCCTACGGGCAACAAACATGCATATATACTTACTACATTGATATGTAAGCCCTACGAACTATCTTTCAATTCATGATTCACATTAATAATATTTAGCGGGTGTGCAGGAGTATTGGAAACATAACTTTTTCGTTAGCGAGAGTATGATCTGATGTCGTGCATTACTTGCCCACCTTTTCCTATGTTCAAAGCCGTGAAAAAAAGTGTATTTACGCCGCCGTGATGGTTGCCATTTATCCTTTTAAAACGGACGTTCCGGAACACTCCTTACAAGCGAAAAGCAGAGGTAGTGCACTCTGTTGTGCAATTGTTGTGCAAAATAGCCCATTTTGACGTATATTTGCACAACAAAAAGGTAAGTCAATCATGCCAACCGTAAAAGCATTCGTTCGCACAAAAACAAAAAGTAAATCCGTTGTTCGTTTGCGCATTTCAGACGGACGGGCTGTTACCCTATATGGCGTAACAGACATAGAGGTGATGCCCGACCACTGGAATCCGACAAAAGAGGAAATAAAACCACGTATCCAGCTTACGGGAGAATCCCGCGAAGCAATCAATACCCGCATAGCGGAGTTAAAGAACAAGGTATTGTCCGAGTATCTAATCGCAAAGGGTAAAGTACCCATTCCCCCCGATTTCATAAACCTGACTTTAAATCCGCCGGCGCCGGTTGAATGTTCTCCCGACAAAGTTAAATCACTGCACGATTATTTTGAGGAGTACAGAGATGAGGCAAAAGTGTCTTTGGGCCGCGCAAAGAATACGAAAGTATTCTCAGAAATACTGCGTCGGTACGAGACAATATACGGGATATTATCTTTCGCAGATTGTACAGCCGAATTAATAGGAAAGATTGAAACGTTTATGCGGGATGAGCATTTGATACAACTCAATTACCCAAAACTATATACAGATATTAAGAGGCGTATAAAGCCTCGTGGGCAGAACACGCTAAACGATAAACTCAAAGCTTTTAATGCTTTCTTTACATGGGCTAGAAAAAAGAAATACTTCAAAGAATTACCCTTTGAATCCTACGAATTCAGCTCTTATGTATATGCCGATCCCATACCTCTGCTGCCGGAGGAGGTAGAAGCTTTGCGGGTTTCTACAACAATACCCAACGAACTACTGCTGGTAAGAGATTTATTTTGTCTGCAATGTTACCTTGGATGTAGGGTTGGAGATTATATAAGCCTCCGGAAAGAAAATGTACAAAAAGATATATTGATGTACATACCGGTAAAGACCATAGAAGATACCTCGGCAACTGTGTATGTTCCAATCAACACAAAGGCAATGGCCTTAATCGACAAATACGGATACCCAGAAGGAAAACTGATGCCCTTCATCAAGGTAAATGGGGCGGATGGCTACAATAAGAAGATAAAACAGCTCTGTGCTGTCGCAAAATTCACCAGATCGGTGGTTGTCATAAACCCACTCACCCGAAAGCCGGAGACAAAACCTTTATGCGAGGTAGTGTCATCGCACACCGCGCGAAAGACTTTTATAAATTCAAACTATATTGAGACTCAGGATCCGGCTCTGATAAGCAAAATGACCGGACACACAGCAGACTCAAAAGCCTTTGCGCGATACCGCAACATAGACCTTGATATTTTGCGAAAACAGATAAACAAAACGTTTGGGGAATGATTAGTCGGTAGTTAGTAGTGGACAGTGGATGATGATAAATTATCAATAGCCCCCAAGCCCCCCAAGGGGGTGTGAGTTAGTTTCGTCTCTTTATTGTCTCCTATCCCACATTAGTGCAAACCATCCGGGACGCGCGAACCGGCGGTCACGACCAACGGGAGTAATTTTAATCGCGCATTTGTTTATCATTAACCGTTTGTAATTCATAATTTATAATTCATAATTATCAGCCAAGCCGTTGTCCCTTCAGGACTTTAGCATTGGGCTGAGTTATATCGGGCTTTCAGCCCTCTGTCGCGACTACACGCTCATCACTACCCACTACCCACTACCCACTTATCACTTATCGTTTTACACTACACACTTTACACTATCAACTGTCAACTACTTACTGCTAACTCTCTGAACAGCTTTGCCGACCCAAAGATCAGGCACAGATGGTCACTCTGCGGCTAAAAACTCAGCCATAACATACGATCTCTTTTACGAAAACACAGTGCCGATTTACAATCTTGTAACTATTTACTTGTAACTAAAAAGATAGCTACAAGACTGACTGAACATTGTACCTAAGAATTGCGCCGGCAACTCTTATTGATTACTTACGAAATAGTGTTTATCCCGATGAAATCATTAACTGACTTCGTTGTGCAACAATCCAAACACTTTTACTTCCCAAACACCAAAACCATATTGTTTATTAGGACATTACTCCTCCAGCCCGTGACCCTATTGGGGTTGAGGCAGTTAGCGGAAAATGGTAAGCAGTAGGCGGTAAGTAGTTGGTGGTGTATAGTTTATGGTGTATGGTGTAAGGTGTAAGGTGTAAGGTGTATGGTGTAAAATGATGAGTGATGAGTCAGTAGTCGGTAGTTGGTAGATGGTAGATGGTAGATGGTAGATGAGTAAACAAGTAGACAAGTAAACGAGTAAACCAATTAACGAATAATAACCAACCAACTCATCAACCATTTATAATTGACCATTAATAATTAAAAAATACCCCTAAAGGGGATGTTAAGAGTGGTACGCAAGGAGATTCTTGTTATTCGGTTTCGCAATGTTACGAATAATGAATGCGCGATTAAAAATCACGCGTCCCGGATGGTTTGCACAATGGTTATGTAGAGACAGGTCATGACCAGTCTGATAAATCACAATTTAAGATACGAAATTAACTTCAAGCTCCCCTTTAGGGGTTGGGGTCATTAAGAGACGAAACTAACTTCACATCCCCCATGGGGGGGGTGGGGGCCATTGATAATTGATAATTAATAATATAATGCGCATAAAAATAACTTTTTACGGCTTGAGACTGATGGCAATGTTGCTGCTGTGGTGTGGCGCGGTGACCATGCAGGCGCAAAACAACTATTTTAGTATTGCAGGCGGCTTGCCACACTTGCCGGTGTTTGCCAATACGGCAGCAGTGCCTGCAGCCTCGCTTAAGCCCGGAGCCATGGTTTACAGCACTGCCGACGGCACGGTGATGATATATTCCGGCGATACCTGGGATACCTTCTGTACTCAGTTGCAGTCGCTCACCACCGGAGCCTATCCGCAGTTTAGTGTAGTGGGAGGCATACCATACCTGCCGGTGTTTGCTACTACTGCCGTTACCAGCACCACCGGGCAGGCAGGAACACTGTATTATCCTTCCGACCAGGCTGGGCTACGGGTCAATAACAGCGTAAACTGGTTCACACTGGGCACGCTGGCTGCCGCTCCGGTTACTAATGCCTACGTGATGGCCGGTAAGCTGTCCGGGCTTACGGGTGGCGTGGCCATACCGGTAAAGGCTGCCGACCCTACTTTTGCTGCTACCGATCAGGGCGCCTTATACCTGAACTCTACCGACTTTAAGCTACATGTAAACAACGGCACCGCCTGGGTAGCAGTGGACTGTAATGCCTGTCCGCCATACGCAAGCGGGGTTACCGTCAACCTCGACGATCCGGCAAATATGACTAATATAGTAGGCGGATACGCTTATTTTCAAAAGACAGACGTGCACGAAGTTACCAACGGCAGCCTTTTCCGCTGGCGCATAGCTACCGATGCCCTCGGTACCGGTGCTACCCTCGACCCTACCACCACCCTTGCCTACACCCCCGGTTACAGCGACGCGTTGGATAGCAAATACCTCCAGTTTGAGGTGCGCCCCAAGGGTCTGGGTCTGGCATTGGGCGCAGCCGTTACCTCACCCTGGACGCAGATAAAAAACTGCCCGCCACAGGTAAGCGGTGCACTGCTGGCTCTTTCGGACACTACCTTCTCAACAACTTCTCAGGTGCAGGTGAGTTATGCTTATTTCGATAGTGAGGGAAACAGCGAGGGCTCCAGCATAGTAAAATGGTACAAGTCCGATGACGCGGCAGGTACCCAAAACCTGACTACCCTCAACACGGGTGCCAATTCCGATACCTATACCTATACTTACTCGGATGCCGATCAGAGCAAATACCTGCTGGGCAGTGTCATTGCCAAAGCCCTCAAAGGTTACTCCACCGGAACTATTACCTACTCGCCCACGGTAAAGATATGGAACTGTCCGCCGCAGGCGAGCGGTGCGCTGCTGGCTCTTTCGGACACCACCTTCTCAACAACTTCTCAGGTGCAGGTGAGTTATAGTTATTTCGATCGCGAGGGCGACAGCGAAGGTTCCAGCATAGTAACCTGGTACAAAGCCGATGACGCGGCAGGTACCCAAAACCTAACGACCCTCAACACGGGTACCAATGCCAGTACCTATACCTATACTTACGCGGAGGCCGATCAGGGTAAATACCTGTTGGGCGGTGTTGTTGCCAAAGCCCTCAAGGGTTACTCCACCGGAGTTATTACCTACTCGCCCTCAGTGAAGATACAAAACTGTCCGCCGCAGGCCTGGGGAACTATCTACGGCGACTTTGTGGCCATGACCAGCAACACTTTTTCGGATGGCGGATATAGTTATTTCGACCGGGAGGGTGATCCTGAAAATACGGGAGGGCTTGGTTATCGCTGGTTTCTGTCCACCGGAGCCGGTGGTACCGGCACTACCACCGCGCTGGGCACCGGTACGGGTTATACCTACACCTACACCGATGGCGACGATGGTAAATACCTCAACCTGGGCGTAACGGTAAAGGCAAGTAAGGGATTCAGCACTTCCAACGAGGCTGTTGTGTCACAGCTGCTTAAGAACTGTCCGCCACAGGCCAGCGGAGTAACCATAAACGGCACCCTTACCGTGGGACAAACCCTGACGGCGGGATATGCTTACTATGACAGTGAAGGCAATGCCGAAGGCACCAGCACCTATCAGTGGTACCGCGACAATGTGTCTACGCCCATTTCGGGAGCTACTTCGGCCAACTATACCCTTACTTCGTCCGATACGGGCCATACCATTGGCGTGGGCGTAACGCCGAAAGCTGCGACGGGATATAGCACCGGGGCACAGAGTACAATGTTTACCAGTACAACGATATGATGTTGACAGTTGATAGTTGGTAGTAAGTAGTCGGCAGTAAGCAGTCGGTGGTTGATAGTGATTAGTGATTAGTGATTAGTGGGTAGTGGGTAGTGATGAGCGTGTAGTCACTACAGAGGGCTGAAAGCCCGACATAACTCAGCCCAATGCTAAAGTCCTGAAAGGACGACGGCTAGGGAAGGGAGTTGGTAGTCGGTAGTAAGAAGTCGGTAGTGGGTAGTGATAAACGATTAATGATAAATGATAAACAAATGCGCAATTACAAATTGCGCGTCCCGGATGGTTTGTATAATGGTTTTGTAGAGACAGGTCATTACCTGTCTGATAGATAACAATTTAGGAGACGGTACTAACTAAAAGCTCCCCTTTAGGGGTTGGGGGTCATTAGGAGACGATACTAGCTCACATCCCCTTTAGGGGCTTGGGGCGGGTATTGATAATGATAAACGATAAATGATAAACAAATGCGCAATTACAAATTGCGCGTCCCGGATGGTTTGTA
>Ga0302208_10000913_pt1 | contig 13253 bp, 9 predicted proteins | sample II_Fen_E2_3_FD_194577 | JGI IMG/M metagenome (GOLD analysis project Ga0302208, IMG submission 194577) | Peat permafrost microbial communities from Stordalen Mire near Abisko, Sweden - II_Fen_E2_3 | ecosystem: Environmental > Terrestrial > Soil > Wetlands > Permafrost | place: Sweden: Abisko...
TTTATGCAGCGTGCTTACGATAACGTGATTCATGATGTAGCTATCCAGCAACTGAACGTAGTATTGTGCCTCGACCGTGCAGGGATTGTAGGATCCGATGGGGCTACACATCACGGGCTATTCGACCTGGCGTATATGCGATGCATTCCACATCTCACGATTTCCGCCCCCCGCAACGAGATGGAACTCCGTAACCTGATGTATACAGGTCAGCAGCCTGATATGGGACCTTTTGTGATCCGCTATCCCCGTGGAAAAGGGACTACAATCAACTGGCGCCAACCTATGAAGACACTGGCTATTGGTAAAGGTGAATGCCTGAAAGAAGGAAATGACATGGCTGTCATTACCATTGGAACGATGGCAAGTCATGCCCAACCGGCTATCGAACAGATTGAAAAAGAATATAATACATCCATTGCACATTATGATATCCGCTTTTTAAAACCGTTGGACGAAGTCATGCTGCATGAAATAGCAGCGAAGTTCAATCAAATCATCACCATTGAGGATGGCGTTATTCAGGGAGGATTCGGTAGTGCTGTCCTTGAATTTATGTCAGACAATAACTATGCAGTTCACGTTAAACGGCTCGGAATTCCCGATAATTTTATCGAACATGGCACACCCGAAGAGCTGTATACCATGTTGGGACTCGACTGTGCAGGCATTGCAAAAAGCATTGCTGAATGCGTGAAAGGTTCGAAGAGTTTGAAAGGTTTGAAGAGTTTGAATGTTTGAAAAGTTTATAGATTGAAATAAACAGCATAATGATATTAAATAGTCATAGGAACTCACCTTTGGCTATTTTTTTATTTTTCTAAGGAGAAAGAAGCCGGTTAAGTTGTTAAAATGAATCTTTTTTATAACCTTTGTAAGGTTATTGAATAATGAGAAACAGGTGCCTATTCCAGTAAATTATAAAAGTATAAATTTGCTCAGATCAATCTGAAAGCAAAAGTCAATCGTTCCAAAAACAACAGAAACAAAACAGCCTTTTCAATGAAAAACTTTTTTATCATCTCTATACTAGCCATTTCCTTACATGTTTGTTCCCAATCGCCAATTCCGGTCAAAGTACCGTTAATAAAATCGGTCAATCCTAAGGGGAACATTCCACTAACCAGACTACTCACCGCAGCTAAGTGGAATGAGCTGTTCCCGAACAGGCATGGTCGCAAGCCTAAGAATCCTAAAACAGCAGCCACTGATTTCTATTCCTTTAAAGCTTTTGTTGCAGCAGCAAGGTTTTTCCCTGATTTTCTTACAGGCAATCCGGTTGTTCAGAGACGTGAACTGGCAGCTTTTCTGGCGAATATAGCTCAGGAAACCAGTGGCGGTTGGGCTGAAGCTCCCGGGGGATACTTTAAGTGGGGTCTCTATTTTGTTGAAGAAATGGAGGATAGTTCAAAAAACATGTATGCCGATTATACCAAGAAAAATTACCCGCCTGTACCAGGAAAAAGTTATATGGGAAGAGGACCCAAACAACTGAGCTGGAACTACAATTACGGACAGTTCAGCGAGGCGTGGTATGGATCGAAAGATACGTTGTTAAATCATCCCGAAAGACTGGCACACGATCCGGTCCTGTCATTTGCTTCTGCCATATGGTTCTGGATGACCCCGCAATTTCCCAAACCATCGTGTCATTTAATCATGGATGGCAGCTGGAAACCAACTCCCAACGACCTTCAAAAAGGTAGGTTACCTGGCTTCGGAGCTACTGTAAATATAATTAATGGTGGCGTAGAATGTGGAAACGGGACTGAACTCGACAAGACTGCAAACCGATACAAGTATTACAGGTACTTTTGTAAATATTTCAATGTTTCACCCGGAGAGAATATCAGCTGCAGCAACCAGAAACCATTTGGACAGTAATTATTTTCAGCCATTAACTCAAACCGGCTCCTATCATTCATACCTATGAAAAAGCCCTTGTCAAAATCAATTATCCCTATTCTTGGAATATCGTTCATCCTGATAGCCGTTTTATCCAAAAGGCTTTTCTACAGAGGATATATTGCCGACTCTACCATGAGTTTTCTTGCTGGATTTACAGTAATACTTCTTTGTTTTTTTTTGCTGAGAATATTTTTAAAAAACAAGAAGTAAAGCAGAAAGTACTCATTCAACAGGTAATAATTACACCAAAAAAAATCATATTTTCATATTGAATATTCTGTCTGCTCCTGTTCAGCATTCCTTTTCATCATATTCCTCCATGTAATTTCAAGATACACCCAACCTAAAGCTAAACTCTGTAAAGCAGCTAAGGCATCTGCATTTTTAAGACTACGTTTTTAGGTTCTTCCGGACATATTGTTGTAACATGTCTCATTTCACAGGCAAAAATCAATGAATTGTAATTTTATTTTCTTTGATTTGCTTTTTATTATCCCAATCAAACGGAACCAATCAAACATCCGCTTTAGGTATAAAGAGAAATCGGAATGTATTCAAATAGAATTCCGAAAGGGTTGAGATAGACAGACCTAACTGAACCCTAACCGAACCCTAACCGTACCCTAACCAAATCCTATTTACACTTAATACAAAAGAAGGTAAGAAATTAGTGGAATTGTTGTAGAAAAAATGTACTTAAATATAAAACGACAAATGGATTTTAAAGAGATTAAGGCTGTCTGGCTTTTGAGTTAGCTTTATAGTTATTTTACTACATTATATCTTTTTTATATCTTTGTAAACGACTTTAAATGCTTAGTTCTACAATTCAATGCTCTATCAATTTTTCATTAGAGCGAGCAAAAAAGTTGGAATTATGTATTCCTGATACATGAATCGGATTAGGAGAACCAATTTAAAATTGCAGATTATCATCTTTGTTTTGCATTGAATTTAAAAGCCAGGTACTACTTTGAGCGTAAATCTATTTAACTGGAACACCCTTTTTATATGAAAAAAATAATAATCAGTATCTTCTCTGTTTTTTTCACTTTAACTTGCCTTGCCCAACAACAGGGACAGGACACTGTATACCTTAAAAGCGGAAGCAGGTACATTGGTAAACTAAGGATCCTTCCTGCCGCGGAAAAAGTGGAACTGAAAACTGCAGATAATAAAATTCATTATTTTTTGAAGAATGATGTTTATAAAATTTCGAAAAGACATGCTTGGGTATTTAAAAACAATGTCAGTAACGATGATATTTATCCGGCTAAAACCAATAGTACAGAAACAGGAAAAACAAATCAAGCTATTAATAATAAAACTTTAGATAAATCATTTTTAATTTTGGATGGTAGTTATGGAATCGGATTAGGTAATGAGTCCTTTCATGTTACAAAATTTGATCTGATTGGCAGTTATAATATTTCTAAAGAGTTTAATTTCGGAGTTGGCACCGGATATCGATATTACAAAAATGAATATGACTCAAAGAAAGTGATTCCACTTTATGCAGATTTAAGATATTTAATCAGATCGGTAAGATATTACAATTTCTTAGCGTTAGATTTGGGTTATTCCTCCGATGTAACAGACAGTTTTCAACCTCTGGGGTATTATGTAAATCCGTCTTTTAATATGGCCTTAAAAATAAGGAATACGACTTTTTTATTTTTAGGAATAGGATATGAAATTCAAAACGTAAGCTACTTATCTGAAAATTACAACAACTTGTATTTAACTATAGGTCTTATGCTTTAATATAACATAACAGAATTAATGAGTGAATCAAAAAAAGCAGTAATCATTGGGGCTGGTGTAGGCGGTATAGCTACTGCTGTTTTTCTTGCTCAGAAGGGATATACTGTCAAAGTTGTAGAAAAGAATGCCAATCCCGGTGGTCGTTGCGGACAGATGATCCAGGAAGGGCATCGCTTCGACCTGGGTGCAACCATTTTGCTTATGCCATCCATCTACCGGAAAGTATTTACAAGTCTGGGAATGGATATGGACAAGGAACTTGAAACAACATCACTCGAACCTGTCTATAAACTGTTTTTTGGTGATGATACCGACTTTGCTTTCACCCGTGATATCAATAAAATGAAGCTCCAGCTTGAAGCCATTGAACCGGGAAGTTTTGCACACTATGAACGCTATGTAAAAGAAGGATATGCATTTTTCAATCTGTCCATTGATGGACTGCTTGGCAGAAACTTCTACAGGTTGTTTCAGTTTATCAACTTTAAAAGCATCCGGCTTCTTATCAGACTGAAAACATGGATCAGACATACCGACTACATTAAACGATTCTTTACCGATATACGCCTGCAAATGGCATTTACCTTTCAGAATATTTATGTGGGCCAGAATCCGTATAAGCAACCTGCTTTTTTCTCCATGCTCCCGGGAGCAGAGATTGCAGAAGGAGCTTTATTTCCAAAAGGCGGCATGCATAGTGTGGTGGAAAAACTACTGGCTACTGCTGTTGATCTTGGCGTAGAATTTCAGTACAAGAAAACGGTATCCAACATTATTGTCAATGGAGACAAGATACAGGGTATACAACTGGAAGATGGCGCTATTATCAATGCTGATGTGGTTATTGCCAATGCCGACTTACCGTATGTTTACAGCAAGTTATTGCCTGAAAGCAGGTTATCACGCAGCTTAAAGAAAAAAGAATACTCCTGTTCAGCCATTGTATTTCATTGGGGCATTGATAAAGTATACCCGCAGTTGGCGCATCACAGTGTGTTCCTGAATGATCCTTACAAACAGGGCATGGATCAGATATTCAATGAAAAATCAGTATCCGTAAATCCAAGTTTTTATATTCATGCACCGGTTCGCACCGATAAGTCGGCTGCTCCGGATAATCAGGATACACTGTCGGTCATAGTGCCTGTTGGCCATATGGATGAAAAACATGAACAGGACTGGCAAGTATTGAAACAAACTGCACGTGATGGAGTAATCCGCAGACTAAAAGAGGCAGGAATGACTGATATTGAGGATCACATTAAATTTGAAACTTCGTACCTGCCTAAAACCTGGGAAAGCTACTGCAATGTAACAAATGGTTCTGTCTTTGGAAGTCTGAGCCACACAATCTTTCAAATGGGATATTTTCGTCCGCACAACAGGCACGACAAGTATAAGAATCTTTATTTCGTAGGCGGAAGTACCCATCCGGGGAATGGAATACCATTGGTACTTATGTCGGCGAAACTGACAAGTGAAAGAATTTTAAAAGAGAACCCCCAACCCCTAAAGGGGAGTTAAAAAGTGAAAACAAGAGGTGATTTGAAAATATCTAATTATTCAGGATACTCCATTTTATAATCCCACGTTGGATTTAGGGGTCAATAATCAATATGAAACAACTATCATGGAACCAACTATTCAATCGGAAATAGGTCTATACAGAGAAATATTTCAGTCCATAGACTTCGATAAAATCATTGATCATCCCAATATATTGATTGCTGCGCATTTTTGGGAACCTGAACGGTATGAAGCAGCAAAAGCGTGTTATAAGTTCATGCGCACTATCGATGATTTGATTGATAATTTCAAAACGGAACACAAGACGATTGCTCCTACCGAAAAAGCACAGTTGGAGAATAATGTAAATAGCTGGATAAACACCATACTCCTTGCCGCACAAAACAATCCGGAGCAGACAGAACTGATTGAAACGGTTACTAAATTCAGTATTCCATCCTGGCCACTTGAAGCATTCGCCAAATCCATGGTATACGACATTCACAACGATGGTTTTCCAACGTTGCAGGATTACCTGGATTATGCAGGTGGTGCTTCAGTAGCACCGGCTTCTATCTTTGTTCATCTATGTGGATTAACCAAAGAAAACGGAACGTATAACCCTCCGGCCTTTGATGTGAAGCAAACAGCAACACCCTGTGCTATTTTCAGCTACCTGGTTCATATTATCCGCGACTTTGTGAAAGATCATACCCACAACCTGAATTATTTTCCTGATGATTTAATGAAGAAGCATGGACTTAATCGAACATCCTTGTTGGCAATGGCTAAAGGGAGTACTATTACACCCGGGTTCAGGGAAATGATCCGTGAATTATATACCGTAGCCGATACTTACAGGATAAAGACGTTTGAAGTGATGCAGGAAATAATGCCAAAGCTAGAGCCCCGAAGCCAGCTAAGCCTGAAAATCATCTTCGACCTGTACCTAATGGTCTTCGAACGTATTGATATTGAAAACGGAACGTTTACTACCGAAGAATTAAATCCAACACCGGAGGAAATAAAGGGAAGGGTGAGAAAAGTGATTGAAGAGTTTGAAGAGTTTGAAAGTTTAAAACTGTATAAGTGAAGCTGCATACTAATACATGAAAAGTTATAAATAAATATTGCATTTTAGTTGATTAATTAAGCAATAATTCAGAAGAACATGTTGACAGATCATTTCTATATTTACACAAGAAATGATCTGTTTTTTTCAACAATCACACCTTCCTGTCTGTTATTATAATACAATTACCGGATAGTTAATTGCATTTAAATATAGGAGGTATTAAAATGGAACAGACTAAATCATTTGTAATTACCATCAGCCGCCAGTTAGGCAGTGGAGGTGCATACATTGGCAGAGAAGTAGCAGAAAGCCTCAATTTTATCTTTACTGACCGTGAAATCATTCAGAAAGCTGCCAAACAACTTTCAACACTGGAAGAGAATTTAGAATCACGGGAAGAGAAAATACTCTCCTTCTGGCATTCGTTCATTAAAGCACCTCCACAAGCCCGGGGTGTTTATATGGCTCCTATCTCCCCGATACTTGAATTCACAGATAATGAATTGTATACTGTCGAATCAGATATTATAAAACGTATTGCCAGCGAAGGTTCGGCAGTAATAATTGGTCGGTGTGGCTTTGATGTTCTTCGTCAACATCCGAATCATATCAGCATATTCATACATGCCAACAATGAATTCAGAAACAAGCGGATTCAGGAGGTATATAGCCTGTCGTATGAAGAAGCCGAAAAAATGATCCAACAGAGTGACAAGGAAAGGACCGCTTATTGCAAGAGCTTTACCGGCAAAGAATGGTCGGATGCCAGGAATTATGACCTATCCATTGATTCTGGCAAATTAGGCATTGATAAAACAGTGAAGTATATCATAGATTACCTGAAACTTATTACAACTGCAAACAGCAAATAAAACCTTTGCATGAGAAACAAAAAATAAGAACTTTATCCGGGGATTGGAAGATCAACAGCCGGATAAAGTTCTCGTTATTTAAAGCAATTTATGGATAATATTTAGAAATGGAAAAACAACTTATCGGCATGAATGAATACAGATCCGATGTACAGCATTCTTTTATTGACCGTTAAAGAGCATTCAATCTCTTAAACTTTTGTTATTCAACATTTGTTATTTGAAACAATAAAAAACAACAAAGAAAAATAATAAAAGGATTTACAACTATGAGAACAAAAAAGAATACTCTTCTAATTGCCATTATATTGAATCTTTTAAACGTTCCTGCCACAATAAGTTCACAGAAATTCTGGCTGACCACTACTAACTTTCCAAACGGTCCTAAAACAGCCATAGCACTTGTCAGGGATACCTGTCTTTTCGTTGGTTTTCAGACAGGTGTTCTACGCAGTTTCGACCAGGGGAAGCAGTTCGATATAACCCTCAACACGTATTCAATATTCTCACTCTTTTCCTCGGCCAAGGGAAAAGTATATGCCGGTGGTTCAGGGAAGATTTTCCGCACAGACAACCTGGGGAATAGTTGGGATTCCATTCCACTGAATACGGTGTATCCCGTAACACAGATCATTGAAAATCAACAGGGGGAATTATTTGCCATAACCGGTGTGCTGGATATTGAAAACGGGTTTGTGGGTGATGGGGTTTATTATTCGGATAATGAAGGATTAACCTGGATGCAACGCAACAATGGCCTGGGCATTTACAAAAGTTGTGAACGTATTACTGTTGATAAGAATGGCAGGCTGTATCTGGCCCAGGCAGATGATTTTGTATCAGGTAACGGCGGATTATTTATATCGGAGAACAAAGGATTGCTGTGGGAACACATCGCGTTCAGCATGGATGGTAAGAATATAGTCCCCGATCAGGTAGATATTGCTAATACGACCGGATTAAGCGTCTCGCCCAATGACAGTATTTATTTTAGCTTTTATGGAACAGCTATTAATGTATTTGTCAGATTAAATGCCCGAAAAAGCATACATGATATCAGGAATACTAATTTCTGGGATCTGTTTAAAGTATCCAATTCAAGTTACTGGTGGTTGGACAAAGCCCTGAACAACATTCATTTTGCTAAGAACGGTGATCGATACAGTTCACATACAAATTCTATTACCCAGGGTGGAACTTATTTCTCTTCTAAAAACAGACCCTGGCAACTGATTACTTATGGATTAGGGCTTGATGTGAACGGCAACAAAAATACCCAATATTTTTCAGAGACATCCAAAGGCAAGGTATTTATGATTCAAAAGCAGGACGAACGGGTCTATTGGGCAGATACAAGCCTTGTGAGTTCTGTTTCATCTCCGAAAGTATCTTTTGAAAACATATCAATCCGTCCTAACCTTGTAAAAAAAGGGGAGAAAATAGCTATTCGACTATCTGAAGTACCTGATGGCACTAAATTATCCGTTTACAACATCTGCGGAAATTTGATCTTTTCATATACAGAAATAAAACAGGACTTTGAATTGAAAGCACCTTTACAAGCCGGAATCTATTTTATTGTTGTTGAAAATAAACATTCAAAAAGCACGACCCGCTTTCTGGTACTATAAAACTGTATTACTGGCATTTATTGCTCTTCAGAAATTACTACCAGACACCATTTTCAAATTCCCTCTTTCTTTGTATCTTTGCACTCCAATTATGAATTATGAATTATTAATTACGAATTGAATATATGGCCGACGATAAAAAAGTAATATTCTCAATGGTGGGAGTCAGCAAGGCTTTTTCACCACAAAAAAAAGTATTGGACAATGTCTACCTTTCGTTTTTCTACGGGGCAAAGATTGGTATTATCGGTCTGAATGGATCAGGTAAATCCACCCTGTTGAAAATCATTGCAGGTGTTGAAAAGACATTCGATGGTGAAGTGGTATTCTCACCCGGTTATTCTATCGGATACCTGGAACAGGAACCCCACCTTGACCCTACTAAAACGGTCAAAGAGATCGTACAGGAAGGCGTGCAGGAAATCGTGGACATGCTGGCTGAATATGAACATATCAATGAGCAGTTTGCCGAACCTGATGCTGACTTCGATAAGCTGATTGCCCGTCAGGGTGAATTGCAGGAGTTGCTGGATCATGCTGATGCCTGGAACCTGGACAATAAACTGGAAAGGGCAATGGACGCACTTCGTTGTCCTGATGAAGAAGCATTGGTATCAGTACTTTCGGGAGGTGAACGCCGCAGGGTGGCATTGTGTCGACTGTTATTGCGTCAACCGGATATTCTGTTACTGGATGAGCCGACCAATCACCTTGATGCAGAGTCTGTGGAATGGCTGGAACATTATCTGCAACAATATGCAGGTACGGTAATTGCGATTACCCATGACAGGTACTTCCTGGATAATGTATCAGGATGGATCCTGGAACTTGACCGCGGTGAAGGTATTCCATGGAAAGGAAACTATACTTCCTGGCTGGAACAGAAGACCACCCGTATGGCAGGCGAAGAGAAACAGGCAAGCAAGCGTCGCAAGACACTGGAACGTGAGCTTGAGTGGGTCCGTATGGCTCCAAAGGCACGTCATGCTAAGGGCAAGGCACGTCTGGAAGCATATGATCGCTTAATCAACGAAGACCAGAAAGAGAAAGAAGATAAGCTGGAGATATTTATACCGAATGGTCCCCGATTAGGCAATAAGGTCGTGGAAGCTATTGGTGTATCAAAAGCATTCGGCGAAAAGCTGTTGTTTGAAAACCTCAACTTCATGCTTCCTCCCAATGGTATTGTAGGGATTATAGGACCAAACGGTGCCGGTAAAACTACTTTGTTCCGTCTTATGATGGAACTTGAGAAAGCCGATAAAGGTACATTCGAAGTAGGTGAAACAGTAAAGATCGGTTATGTGGATCAAAGCCATGCCGATATTGACCCTGAGAAAACAGTATACCAGGTAGTTTCGGGAGGAACTGAATTTATCCGTGTAGGTGGCAGAGAAATAAATTCACGTGCATACCTGTCACGATTCAACTTTACGGGCGGTGATCAGGAAAAACTATGCGGCATATTATCAGGTGGTGAACGGAACCGGTTACACCTGGCTATTACCCTTAAATCGGAAGCGAATGTATTGCTGTTGGATGAACCAACCAATGATATTGATGTGAATACATTGCGTGCATTGGAAGAAGGCCTTGAAAGCTTTGCAGGATGTGCAGTAGTCATATCCCATGACCGTTGGTTCCTGGATAGAATATGCACTCATATTATTGCTTTTGAAGGTAATTCGGAGATCTTTGTCTTTGAAGGTTCGTATTCCGAATACGAAGAAAACAAACATTTGCGCCTTGGTGATGAAGGACCTAAACGTATACGATTTAAAAAACTGATCGTGTAGTCAATTAAACAAGAGTCCTGTTTACTAAGCATAATACAAAGCAAAATGCGCTATCCCGGTTTAAACAGGATAGCGCATTTTTGGTTTACTCGAAATGAATTGATTTTGAATTACATTCCGTCTTCAATGTTCCACACAAAGGCCCGTATACCCATTCTTTCGGACGTGGCATCCAGTGCACGTAAATCATCCAGTACAGGTTTTACTTTTGCATCATCTACTACAGTAAGGATGGCAGTATTCAGTGCCGGCCAGGCATGTGTACCAAAATGAGGTTCGCCAACCACACTACCACGACCAATAACCGATTCCCAACCACTATAACCACGTACATGATTGATAGACAAAATAGCCAGTACCTGTTCGTAATAGGCCTGATCGAATGATATAAATATTGATTTCATCGTTCTTATTTTTAGTTATTAGCCGGTAGTTCATTTATTTTCTTTTCACGTGCAATGCGCTTCAGTTTTCTATGCTGACGTTTAACTCCACTGGCTGCAAAAAGTGTATACATGGTAGGTACAACTACCAATGTCAGTATTGTTGAAACAGTCAACCCACCGATTACAGTAACAGCCATAGGTTTCCACATCTCGGATCCTTGTCCGCGGCTTATTGCCAAAGGCAACATACCCAGAATAGCAGTCAGACTGGTCATTAATACCGGACGCAAACGTGATTTACCACCGGTTACCACCGATCGGATAATTCCCATGCCACGTTCCCGGTTCAGGTTAATATAATCCACCATAACAATCCCGTTCTTCACCACAATCCCCACAAGCATAATCACTCCTACGAATGTCATTACATTGAACGTGGTTCCGGATAACCATAAGGCTAATACTACACCTGATATTCCAAACGGAACTGAGAACATAATGATAAACGGATAAGTAACCGATTCAAACTGTGAAGCCATTACAACAAATACCAGCAAAATAATGATCAGGAGCAGTGCACCCAAATCGCCGAATGATTCCTGCTGGTCTTTAAAGGAACCGGCAATTTTAGTAGTAATTTCTGATGGTATATCTATCTGGGCAAGTTGTGTATTAATATCTTTCACAGCTTTATCGAGTGTAGTTCCCGAAACAGTTGACGAAACAGTAATGATTCGCTGACGGTTCTTACGTTCAATGGTTGGTGGAGTGAAACGTTCCACTACTTTACCTAAATCTTTCAGACGTATAGCCTGACCCTGGACATTGTAAATCAGGATATTTTCAATCGCTTCAATGGACTGCCTGTATTGAGGGGCGTATGCTACAACGATGGAATACTCTTCCCCATCTTCCCTGAAAAGCGAAGAGGTAATACCATTTATACGGTTACTCAAATAATTGGAAGCAGTGCTGATATTTAAACCGTTCAAGGCAAGTTTCTCCCTGTCAAAATCAACCTGGTATTCAGGGGTATATTCTTCACGACTGACCGTAGTATTTACCAACCCTTTAACCTTAGCGATGCGTTTTGATACTTCTGCCGCGACTTTATCCGTCTGAGCAAAATCATACCCGTATATTTCAACATCCAACGTAGATTGACCACCCATCATACTCATACCACCACCAGCTGTAACTGTTGATTTGCGAATCTCCGGCAACTGTTTTATATCGTTGCGTATGCTATCGGTTATGGCAAAAGCTGAACGTTTACGTTCCTTCAGGTTCACAAGCCTGATGGAGAATGTACCAACATTGCTTGAGTTCTTACTGAATAATGATCCGAATATATTCTTACTGCTTGCCTGGCCCACACTGTAGTTTACCATGTCTATTTCAGGATATTTCTTACCCCATTCCGTGTAAAGTTTCTGACATACAGCTTTGGTAATCTCCATCCTTGTTCCGATAGGCAACTCTATGGTAGCAGATACGACACCGCTATCCTGTGCCGGAAAGTTTTCAGTACCCACCCATCCTACTGCAAGTGGTATAATGCTGACAAAGAAGAATATCGAAGCAGAAGCCAATATTGTCTTTTTATGACGAACTGCCCAGTTAACCAACTTTGCATAATTTTCATCCAGCTTATCCAGAAAGCGTTCAATAGGTCCATACACATAATTAAACCCTTTGCTGCGTTTAGGATCCATCCGTAACAACTGGGAAGCAAGCATAGGAGTCAGTGTCAATGCACAAATCATTGAAACAGAAATGATAATTGTCACCATCCACCCAAGTTGTGAGAACATAACACCTGCCATTCCCGAAACCATGGTTAATGGAAGGAATACAGCAATAATAGTCAGTGTTGAAGCAATAATTGAAAGGCCAACCTCATTGGTTCCGTTAACAGCTGCAGTCTTAGGCCTGCTGCCCCGTTCAATGTGGGTAGTAATGTTTTCCAGTACCACAATGGCATCATCCACCACCAGCCCAATGGCCAGTGACAAAGAACTGAGTGATATAACATTCAATGTTCCGCCGGTGAGTGCCAGGTATATAAATGCCGCTATCAACGAAATTGGAATAGTCAGAATAATAATCACCGTTGCACGCCAGCGTCCCAGGAAGAACAGAACCACGATCATTACAAATAAAAGGGCATATATGACTGTTTCAGCTAAACTATCCACTGTACGAAGTATATTGTCTGACGTATCGCCGATTACACTAAGCTTTATATCCGAAGGAAGGCTTTTCTTTATCTGAGGCAACATTTTCAGTACATCTTTGGCAATCTGAACCGTATT
>Ga0302208_10000914_pt1 | contig 13243 bp, 12 predicted proteins | sample II_Fen_E2_3_FD_194577 | JGI IMG/M metagenome (GOLD analysis project Ga0302208, IMG submission 194577) | Peat permafrost microbial communities from Stordalen Mire near Abisko, Sweden - II_Fen_E2_3 | ecosystem: Environmental > Terrestrial > Soil > Wetlands > Permafrost | place: Sweden: Abisko...
CCCGTAGCCATTTTCTTCTCGAAACGGCTCACAGAATCATTAATTTCTTCCGATCTTTCGGTACTTATCAACTGCATTCCGCCTTTAAGCAAACTCAACGAAGATAAAACTTCATCATTGTCTATTTGCAATAAAATGTCTGTCAGGGCATTACCCATTCCTAATATTCTTTTCATAAATTAATCCATATTTTTCGTGCAAAGATATTGTATATTTCAGGAAAAGCCATTACTTTTGCAGCGCATTTGACAAAAAATGTTCAATCAAATTCTTCCTTAGCTCAGTCGGTTAGAGCATCTGACTGTTAATCAGAGGGTCCTTGGTTCAAGTCCAAGAGGGAGAGCAAAAGAGTCGTAGAAACACGACTCTTTTTATTTTGAGAAATGGGCGGAACGCCTAAAAAGCTTGAATTCTTTTACTGCTGCTATTGCAGCATTGCAAAAAAACTATTACTTTTGCACTGCATTTGAAAATAATGCACAATAAAATTCTTCCTTAGCTCAGTCGGTTAGAGCATCTGACTGTTAATCAGAGGGTCCTTGGTTCAAGTCCAAGAGGGAGAGCAAAGCCACTACGGACCGTAGTGGCTTTTTTGTTATTCATCGGTCTATATCAAGCAAAAAATAATATATGAAAAAATCAGGCATTCAATTATTTATAACAAGTTTGATGGTGATATCCTTCTTGTTCGCTTCTCAGACTACATGGGCCCAATCGGCCAATCAGAAAATTATCTATAAAGCCTATATCAATAGTGACATGACGAGCTGGGTAAACACCATACACAGCATTGAAACCAATACTCCACCCGCAAGCATCGATCAAAAACTTGAACTGATAAATTTTTATTACGGATATATAGGTTACCTTATCGGACAAAAAAAGAACGAAATGGCAAAGAAGGAAATTAGTTTTGCACAAAAAATTATCAACGATGTGTTGAAAAGCTCCCCAAAAAATGTAAGTGCCATGGCTTTCAAAGGTTCATTTATGGGCTTCGAAATGAGTATCAACAAACTAAAATCTATATCATTGGGTACGGAAAGCCTTTCCTGCATCAACAAAGCCTACGAAGCTGACCCACGCAACATTCAAGCCCTAACAGATAAAGCCAATGCACTGTTTCAGGCACCAGCACTGTTCGGCGGCGATAAAAAGGAAGCCATAAAAATCTATCTCAAAGCCATAAATCTCATAGAGTCATCCAAGTCAACCGATCAAAACTGGTTGTACTTACACATTCTGATTACTCTCGGGAAAGCCTACGAGAAACAGAACGACCTGCTAGCTGCAAAATTGATTTATGAAAAAGCCTTGCACAAAGAACCTACTTTCAGGCTAGTAAAAGAGAATCTATACCCTTCCCTTTTATCCAAAATCAAAAAATAAAGCAATTAGTTCCTTGAATGCGTTAATAGTCATTAAAATTGCGTTTATATTTATATCGCATGCGATATAAATTCTTATTTTTGTATCGCAAACGACATAAAATAAGGACAACAAAGAACATGAATACAAATTTCCACCAATTTACAGCAATCAGCCTGCAAGGCAAAGAGATAGCCATGGCAGACTACAAAGACAAAGTAATAATAGTAGTAAACACTGCCAGCAAATGTGGGCTTACACCACAATACGAAGGACTGGAGAAACTCTACAAAGACTATAAAGACCAGGGGTTAGTCATTCTCGGATTCCCCTGCAATCAGTTTGGAAAACAGGAGCCGGGAACCGAAAAAGAAATATCTGAAGGTTGTTTAATCAACTATGGTGTGTCATTTCCGATGTTTTCGAAAATAGAAGTCAACGGTAAAAACACGCAGCCCATTTATGTGTACCTGAAAAAAAAATTAAATGGCTTTTTCGGTAGCAATATAAAATGGAACTTTACGAAATTCATCATTGATAAAAATGGTAATCCATACAAACGCCTTGCTCCTACCACTCCTCCGGAAAAGCTGCGTAAACATATAGAAGCCCTACTAAAGAAATAAAACAAAAGTCCCTATAAAAAAATGAACTACGATCAGCTTAAACTGGAGAACCAATTATGTTTTCCTCTATATGCGGCATCACGCCTTATTATACGTGCTTACCAGCAAGATTTGGATAGGTTGAGTATTACCTACCCACAATACCTGGTGCTGATGGTTATGTGGGAACACGAAGAACTTACTGTAAACGAAATTGCAGAAAAGCTCATTTTAAATACTAACACTGTAACACCCCTACTCAAAAGAATGGAAACTATGGGGCTACTTATACGCACACAATCCATGACAGATCAGCGAAAGGTATTAATCAGGCTCAGTGAGCAGGGAATAAACATGCAAATAAATGCAGCTGAAATTCCGGCCAATTTGCTGAATAAATTAAACATAAAAGTAGGCGATGCAGAAATAGCCAGAGCATTGGATATGAAAAGTCGTTTATACGATATTATAAATTTACTCAGACAGAGCGAACAAACAACAACAGAACTTGTTTAGTAACATATAAATAAAAACCAATTCATCATGAAACATTATCCTATAATTCTATGCTTATTTGTAATAAGTATATTTTCCTCTTCAGCACAAGAAAAACCAACTTCAACAGATTTTTACGGTTATAAGAGCACAAACCTGCAAGGACAAAATATAAGTATGAAAGCCTATAAAGGAAAAGTTGTGCTAATAGTGAACACAGCTAGCAAATGCGGATATACGCCCCAATATGAAGGGCTTGAAAAGCTGTACAAGACTTACAAAAACAAAGGATTGGTCATACTCGGTTTTCCGTGCAACCAGTTTGGTAATCAGGAGCCTGGCAGCGCAGAAGAAATTGCGAAGTTTTGCACTTTAAAGTATGATGTTACATTCCCCATGTTCACTAAAATAGACGTTAATGGTGATAATGCAGATCCGCTTTATAAATTTCTGAAAGCGTCATTGCCCGATAACGGAACAGGAGATATAAAGTGGAATTTCACTAAGTTCTTACTTGATAAAAACGGGAAACCGATTAAAAGATATGCATCGGCCATCAAACCTGAAGAACTGGTTGCAGACATAGAGAAACTATTACTCTAATAAAAAGAATACTTATCAATGAAAATAGTCACCTGATTAAAGTCAGGTGACTATTTTTTTAACAGAAAAATGGAATGTCAGAAAGCATACTATTCATTACATATGTAATTTTAATTTCAGCATGAATATCGCACTAACTATTTTATTTGCTATTTTAAAAGCAGGAATCATATTTTTTGCTACTAATATATGTTATAAAGATGTTATTTGTAGTTAATATTTGTTTAGATATCAAAGTAAATTAATATGATTTGAAACCCATTTATAGTGAATAAGCCTAATAATTCTATTCTATATCTAGAATAAATATGTAAATAGAACAAAAATAATTACACAAAAAAATCAAAATATCTACAGCCATCAAATGGCTTTAAAACCTGAATAAAAATAATAAATGTATAATTATCATACAAATAGAAATCGAAGATTATTCAAGAAAAAATATCGAAAATTCAAGATAGCATCAAATTAAAAACTATTAATCTAATTAAAATGACATATTTATTACAATTAACACAAATAATACTACAAGGTACTACATATTGATAATTTACATATCTTTGTAGCCCGTTTCCTTCCAAAACCAAGGAAACAACCAAATTTCACATTTTTTATTTATAAATCTCACTAATGAAAGCTGCTACTATCAGTTCTTTTTTCAAAACAGCAATACTACTCTTTTCGAGTTATTTGCTTACTCTTTTGGTTATTATTTTGATATTAAAATAATAACAATAGCTTTAATTATTCATCAGAATTCCCTATAAAAGAGAGCGGTGGTTTGTAAAAACAAACCACCGCTCTCTTTTATCAGATATCAGGAATAGAAATAATCCTTATTTTGATATGTAGTTTACAATCCACTCTCCTACTTCTGAGGTTTTATAGGCTGTTGCGTTATCGGCAATATCCTCGGTAACAATACTGGCAGCCATACTGGCCGCAACCGCTTCACGTATCAAAGCACCTTCTTCCATCATTCCAAATGCATATTCAAACATTAAAGCGGCAGAAAGTATAGTAGCTAATGGATTTGCAATATTTTTACCAGCAGCTTGGGGATAAGAGCCATGAATCGGTTCGAAAACAGAAGTATGAATTCCTACAGATGCTGAAGGCAACATTCCTAACGAACCAGTGATAACAGATGCTTCATCTGTAAGGATATCACCAAATAAATTTTCTGTAACCAGTACATCAAAACTCTTTGGCCATTGGATAATGCGCATTGCAGCATTATCAACAAACATATATTCGGTCTCGATGTCGGGATATTGTGGTGCGATTTCCTGAGCAATCTGACGCCATAAGCGCGATGTAGCCAGCACATTAGCTTTATCTACCACAGTTACCTTCTTATTACGCTGACCGGCATACTTATAGGCTAAATGTAAGATTCGTTCCACTTCTTCTCTGGTATAAACACAAGTATCGTAGGCTGTATTACCATCCTCGCTTCTACCCTGTGGACGGCCGAAGTACATACCACCTGTCAATTCGCGGATACACATAAAATCTGCTCCATCAACCAAATCGGCACGAAGCGGAGATTTATGAATAAGTGATGGAAAAGTGGACACCGGACGAATATTAGCATACAAACCTAAATCCTTGCGCATTTTCAGCAAACCCTGTTCAGGACGTACTTTAGCAGCAGGATTATTATCGTATTTCGGATCTCCGATAGCACCAAACAATACAGCATCAGATTTCATACACAAATCATGTGTTGCCTTTGGATAAGGTTCACCAACCGAATCGATAGCACAAGCACCTACAATTGCATATTCGTAGTTTAGAGTATGACCGAATTTATTACAGATAGCTTTAGTTACATTCAACGCTTGTTCTACAATCTCCGGTCCAATTCCATCTCCGGGTAGAACAGCGATATTCAAATTTTTAGCATTTGTAGCAAAAATTCCATTTCCACTGCTACTTTTTGATATTTCAGACATAATTTACTTATAATTTAAGAATTTTTATTTATTTGAAGGCGATATTTTTCAATAATGAATCAACAATTATTATCTTTGCGGTATTAAACTTATAAATTAATACAGCAAATGGTTTACGTACTTATTACCGTAGGGGCATTCATTTCAATTATAACAACATCCATTTTTAAATCGGTAAAAGACAGCTCAAAACACAGAAAGACAAAAAAGGCAGCAATCGTAATCACTTCTTTTTTGGTATTTATAACTTTCTGTTTCTTCTTACTGAATCAAAAAATATATCAATAACACGCTAGTCGATGATGTTGAGCATTTTTATTGTTGCCTTAATGGCAGCAACAGTCTGATCGCCGTCCAAACCGCGCGTTTTGAAAACTCTTTCCTTAAATCTCCAGGTTATAATTGTTTGTACAAAAGCGTTTGTTTGGCCTCCGGGAGGAATAACCACCACATAATCCAATAACTCTGGAGTTGGCTTGTTCAACTTCTTATAAATTTTCCACATTGCTTTAGAAATAGCATTATACTGTCCATCGCCCGATGCAGACTGCTCATAAATACCACCATTAATCTCCATTTTTACAGAAGCCATAGGTCGCAAGCCCTGGGTCAAAGATAAAGAATAATCGATTATTTTCACAACCTGCTCCTCCTGTTCATTTTTCAACACATCGGATACAATATAAGGAAGCTCATCCAACGAAACCATTTCTTTCTTATCTCCCAACTCAATTACACGGGCAGTAACACGACGCATCATTTCGTCATCGAGTTCAATGCCTAATTGCTGCAAGTTTTTGAGGATATTGGCTTTTCCTGAAGTTTTTCCGAGTGCATACTGACGCTCACGCCCAAAGCGTTCTGGCAACAAATCATTGTAATAAAGGTTCTTTTTATTATCTCCATCGGCATGAACACCAGCAACCTGTGTAAAAACATTTTCGCCAATAACCGGTTTATTGTGCGGAATACGAATTCCTGAATAAGTTTCAACTACTTTGCTGACAGAATTTATTTTATCTTCCTTTATTTCGGTTTGAACTTTCAAATGGTCATGCAGCACGGCCAATACGCTTGATAGAGGCGCATTACCGGCACGTTCACCCAAACCGTTAACCGTAACATGAAGTCCTTTAACTCCGGCTTTAACTGCTTCAAAAACATTGGCTACAGCCAGATCATAATCGTTATGAGCATGAAAATCAAAGTGTAGATCAGGATAGCGACTTATCATCTTTCGACAAAATTCAAACGTTTCTGCCGGATTTAATATTCCCAGTGTATCGGGCAACATAAAACGTTTGATATTTTCATCTTTCAACGAATCTACCATAAAATAGACATAATCTTCTGACTCACGCATCCCGTTTGACCAATCCTCCAGATAAACATTGACGGTTATACCCATCTCTGCTGCATTTACCAACAACTGCTTGATGTCGGCAACATGCTGTTCTGGGTCCTTTTTAAGCTGATGTATGCAATGTTTTAAAGAGCCTTTACACAGCAGATTAATAACAGTACAACCAGCATTCTGAATCCATTCCAGCGATATACGTCCATCAACAAAGCCAAGTACTTCAATTTGATTGATATGACCATGAGTACGGGCCCACTGAGCCACACGCTTTACTGAGGCAAATTCGCCATCGGATACCCTGGCAGAAGCTATTTCAATTCGGTCAACACATAACTCTTCGAGCAGAAGCCGGGCAACACTCAACTTTTCTTGTGCAGCAAAAGAAACTCCCGATGTTTGTTCTCCATCGCGGAGCGTGGTATCCATTATTTCTATCATAATTCGATATTAAAGTTTACCTTCTCCAACGCAAATAACCTTGAAAAAGATTTAAAGACTTATTAGACTCTGGCTTTTTCGAACTGTTCGATTTGTTCTTTCTTACTCAACAAATAGTCAATATCATCCAAACCATTAAGCAGACATTCTTTTTTGTAAGTATTTATTTCGAATGTTTCGGATTTTCCGGTAGCATTATTAGTTACTGTCTGATTTTTCAAGTCAATAGTAAGTGTAGTAGAAGGATTGGAACCAACACAAGCAAATACTTCTGCCAAGAATTCAGTCGATACTACTACTGGCAATACACCATTATTCAAAGCATTTCCACGGAAAATATCAGCAAAAAAACTCGATACTACGACTTTAAATCCATATCCATCAATAGCCCAGGCAGCATGTTCACGACTGGAACCTGAACCAAAGTTCTTACCTGCAACCAGAATTGATCCGCTATAGGTTGGGTTATTTAAAACAAAATCAGTTTTTGGACTGCCATCTTTATTGTAACGCCAATCGGCGAAAAGATTGTCACCAAAACCATCTTTGTTCGTTGCTTTTAAGAAACGAGCAGGTATAATCTGATCTGTATCCACATTTTCAATTGGAAGTGGAACGACAGATGAAGTTAATGTTATAAATTTTTCCATTGTTTTACTTTATTCAAATTAATTACGTGGATCTGTTATTTTTCCTGAAATAGCAGCCGCAGCAGCCACCAGTGGACCAGCAAGAATAGTGCGGGCTCCGGGTCCCTGACGTCCTTCAAAGTTACGGTTTGATGTTGAAACGGCGTATTTTCCGGCAGGGACTTTGTCATCGTTCATAGCCAAACAAGCTGAGCAACCCGGTTGACGTAAAGCAAAACCTGCTTCAGTAAGAATATCCAACAAGCCTTCTTCACGAATTTGTTTCTCCACCATCCAACTGCCAGGAACTAACCATGCAATCACATTGCCTGCTTTCTTTTTACCTTTCACGAAAGCGGTAAATGCACGGAAATCTTCTATACGACCGTTGGTACAGCTTCCAAGGAAGACATAATCAATTTGCTTGCCTTCCAATTTTTCGCCAGGTTGGAAGCCCATGTATTCCATCGATTTCTGGAAAGAAATACGTCCGGCTTCATCAACTTCGCTTAATGTAGGAATTGATTCAGTAATACCCATTCCCATACCCGGATTAGTACCATAAGTAATCATCGGTTGAATATCAGCAGCGTCGAAAGTGATTTCTTTATCAAATTTTGCACCTTCGTCGGTATTCAATGTTTTCCAGTAAGCGAGTGATTTTTCCCACTCTTCTCCTTTTGGAGCAAACTCACGACCATTTACATAATCGAAAGTCGTTTGATCGGGTGCAATCATTCCTCCACGAGCTCCCATTTCAATACTCAGGTTACAAACTGTCATACGTTCTTCCATAGAAAGATTGCGAATAGCTTCGCCTGCATACTCTACAAAATATCCTGTAGCACCACCGGTAGTCAACTTGGAAATCATATAAAGAGCCAAATCCTTAGCAGTAACACCTTTTCCTAATTTCCCATCGAACGTTATTCTCATGGTTTTAGGACGAGACTGAAGAATACATTGCGTAGCCAAAACCATTTCCACTTCGCTGGTACCAATACCAAAAGCAATAGCACCAAATGCACCGTGAGTAGATGTGTGACTATCGCCACAAACAATGGTTGCACCCGGATGAGTAAAACCATTTTCTGGTCCGATAATGTGAACCACACCATTTTTTATGTGTCCGAGCGGAAAGAATAGCGGCAAATTAAATTCCGCAGCATTCTTAGCAAAAGTATCCAACTGATTTTTTGAAATCGGATCTTTTACCGGTTGATCCTGATCAATTGTCGGTGTATTGTGATCGGCGGTCAATGTAGTTTTTTCAGGACGAAAAACTTTCAATCCTCTGGCACGCAAACCATTAAAAGCTTGCGGACTTGTAACTTCATGGCAAAAATGACGATCGATGTACAACTGAGTTGGTCCGCCTTCTACAGTTGACACCACATGAGCATCCCAAATTTTATCAAATAATGTTTTCATTTTATTATATAGTAAATGAGTTTTATAGTAAACAAAAGCCTCTTCCTTCTTTTGATTTTCAAGTTATTTTACAAATTTATTTATTGCATTAATGTAAGCCTCAACTGATGCGGCAACAATATCGGTATTGGCTCCAAATCCATAATAAACTCCACCAAGATGTTCTACCTGCATATGTACCTTACCTACATCGTCACTCCCTTTGTTTATGGCTTGTATAGTGAATTCCTGTAATGTCATTTCACGCTTAATAATTTGTTTCAGCGCTTTTATCGCAGCATCAACAGGTCCATTTCCCGAAGCGGCTGCTTCAAATTTCTCGTTGGCTATAATCAAACCTATACTGGCTACAGCTTTCACGCCCACACCTGAAGTCACTTGTAAGTAATCGAGTTTGATACGTTGTTTCTCGCTGCGTTCTAGACCGGCTATCAATAATACATCATCATCATTAATATCTTTCTTTCTATCTGCCAATTTCAGGAACTCTTCGTATATTTCATCTAACTTACCGTTTTCGACGTCTACACCCAAAACACTTAACCGGTGTTTCAAAGCGGCACGACCGCTGCGGGCTGTCAATACAATTGAGTTTTCGTCGATACCCACATCTTTCGGATCCATGATTTCGTAGCTCTCGCGGTTTTTTAACACGCCGTCCTGATGAATGCCCGAAGAATGCGCAAAGGCATTGCGACCCACAATAGCTTTGTTAGCCTGCACAGGCATATTCATCAAACCAGAAACAAGGCGACTGGTAGAATAAATCTTTTGCGTATTGATTTGAGTTTCGATGTTCAAGCCTTTATGGCATTTCAAAATCATAGCCACTTCTTCGAGCGAAGTATTTCCGGCACGTTCACCGATACCATTCATCGTTACTTCTACCTGACGGGCACCGTTCATCACTCCTGATATTGTATTGGCTGTAGCCATTCCCAAATCGTTATGACAGTGAGTGGAGATAATGGCATTATGCACACCGTTTACATTTTCCATCAAGAATTTGATTTTTTCGCCAAACTCCCAAGGCAAGCAATAACCCGTTGTATCAGGTATATTTACCACTGTAGCTCCGGCTTTGATAACTGCTTCCACCACACGTGCCAAATATACATTGTCGGTACGACCGGCATCTTCGCAATAGAACTCAACATCCTCCACATATTTTTTGGCATATTTTACTGCTGCAATGGCACGCTCCAGAATTTCTGCCTGAGTAGAATTGAATTTATGCTTGATATGAAACTCCGAAGTTCCAATACCGGTATGAATACGTTTGTTTTTTGCATACTTGAGTGCATCTGCGGCTACATCAATATCTTTCTGTACTCCGCGGGTCAACGCGCAAATCGTAGGCCAGGTAACTGCTTTCGATATTTCAACCACCGAATTAAAATCACCCGGACTTGAAATGGGGAAACCTGCCTCAATAACATCTACACCCAAATTTTCGAGTGCCTTAGCCACCTGAATTTTTTCAACGGTGTTTAACTGGCAACCGGGAACTTGTTCACCGTCACGTAATGTGGTGTCAAAGATAAATAATCTATCCATAATCTTCTATTTTAAAATCGACCCTAACCCCTAAAGGAAAACAAGAGTCCCTCTATTAAATTTACATCTATATTTTTTATCACCTAACCTTACTCCCCTTTAGGGGTCGGGGGTTACAAAAAAAGCCTTCCACACCGAAGTGAGAAGGCCTTATATATATTATTTGAATTAATTACACACACCAAACTCACTTCTACTTGTTTTGCAAGAGAATAATAATACCGAGTAGGAGGATATGTAAGTAATTTTTGTTCATTATTTATTTTTCTTAAAGTGCTGCAAAGATAAGGCATTTTTTTAAACCAGCAAATACAAAGTGAAAATAATTTGATATTTTTTCTTACAATTCAGAATTAAACACCCGCCAAATTAATAATTTCAATATAATAATTATCGAATAACTGAAATTTCTAACTTCAACTCTCCAAATTCAATCATAGCATTAAACAAGCAAATGTACTGAAAGTTCACAAGCTCAACCGGTTTTATATTTTTTTCAATCAACTTTCCTTCAGAAATTAATTGTGCACGATTTACGCCATACAACAGAGGAAGACGCGGAGTAATCCAGTTATCGCCATCATATAAAGCTATATTACAATAAGAAGCATCGGTCAATAAACCGTTATTAACCAACAACACGTCATCGCAATCTGCACGTAAGGCAAATGCTGCATTCAACTGCGAACGATCTTCCATTTTATACGGGCGACTTTCCATGTCAGTTTCTACCAACTTGAGCGAACGAACATCGCGACGCACATAAGGCTCGAATTCCAATGATTGAACATCCGTGTCGTACACCATGCGGCATTTAAAAATACCCTCCTGCGGAAAAGTATATTGATTCAACTGAGCGACAATATTTATTGGCTCTTCATCGGGATAGAAGTCGGCAAAGGCTTTATTAATACGTTGCTGATGGAGCTTCAGGCGATAAAACTGACCATCCTGTAATTTAATCGATTCAATAAATAGGGACATATATTTTCTGAATTAATTCTTCATACTCTTTTTCCAGTTCGCTTTGCGAGGTTATACCACCGCCACTTTTAAAAACAAATATATCGTCGTGCTGTTCAGCAAATCGTATCATCACGGCAGAATCGAGATTTTCACCATCAAACCAACCACAAATTCCGGTGTAAAAACCTCGCTCGTATCCTTCAACACTGTCAATTATCTCCAGCGTTTTCTGTTTCGGTGCTCCACAAATAGAGCCTGCAGGCAGCAAGGCAAACAGTATATCGCCCAACTGCCGACGGTAATCGTTTGGCAAGCGTCCGGTAATTTCGGAACTGACCTGTAGCAAATCAGCTTTATTAGTATGCAGCTTTTCGACATACCGGTATCGTTTCACGTCTACCTGTTCGGCCACAAGACTCAGATCATTTCGTATCAAATCTACAATAGTAGCATGTTCGGCACGCTCCTTCGGATCGTTGAGTATTTGCTCTTCGGCATTCGGTACGCTAGCATCGATCGTTCCCTTCATGGGAAATGAAGAAATAACACCCTGATGGATGCGCACAAATGTTTCGGGCGAAAGCACGGTAAACATTCCGTTGAGCCATAACTTATATTTTGCGGAACCATGTTCGTATAAATCGAGCAGAGAAAGATTAGTTTCGACCTCAGTAGGCTGCGTGAGGTTAGTGAGGAATGAATTTCCAAGGCGGATTTGCTCCACCACATAGTCAAATTTCGGTTGATAATCTTTGAGGCTGAGCGGTTTGATTTGCCAAGTGATTTTATCTGAAACCTGATTATTGAGGGGGTGACTTGAAGTCACCCCCTCAATAGCAAACTTTATAAAGTGTTCATCCATTTCATCCTTACGAATCACATAGCCCGACTCTGCTTTGTAATCGATAATAAACAGAAAAGGAATGTCCAAAACTGCTAAATGATTGACTTGTTCGATGATTTGCTGCCTGTTGAGCAATATATAGGGGAAATGCTTTGTCATTCGTTGCGTTATAACCTGAGAGAGCGCAAAGTTACAGAAAGTTTTATAAAAAAAGAGCCACCTAAAAGAGCAGCTCTGGATATTAAGAAGAATTGGATTGACCTGTTCCCTGTTTTCAGGGGTGGAGGTTTATATCATTTTTGCGGTTTGTTCCGACGAAGTTTCCCTTTTCCGGATGCAAATTTTTTATGCCCAAAGCGGTGCAGCTCGGGTTTATATTCGGGGGCTTCGCCCAACTCTACCGGCATGGGGATTTTATAAATATCTTTTTCCAGAAATTGTTCTATCTGGTGGAACTTGTATTGTTCATCTTCCGACACGAAAGTGATGGCCATCCCTTTGGCACTGGCACGTGCCGTACGACCGATACGGTGAACATAATCTTCGGCGTCGTGAGGCACATCGTAGTTTATCACCAGCGAAATATCGTCAATATCAATACCACGCGACACAATGTCGGTAGCCACCAAAATGCTCACACGGTTATTTTTAAACTCGTGCATAATATGGTCACGCTGCACCTGATCCAGGTCGGAGTGCATTTCACCCACCGACAAGCCCATTTGACGGAAGGTTTTGAAAAGTTCCTTTACCTTGAGTTTTGAACCAGAGAAAATAATCACTTTCGTGGCTTCCTGCTCAACAAACAAGTGACGAATAATGGCTTGTTTTTGTGCTTCGTAACAAATATAAGCCGTTTGCATAATACTTTCGGGCGGTTTGGAAACGGCAATTTTCACCTCTACGGGGTTGTTCAGAATAGTTTTGGCCAGCAGGCGAATTTTAGGCGGCATGGTAGCCGAAAACATGATGGTTTGCCTATCCTTTGG
>Ga0302208_10000916_pt1 | contig 13232 bp, 11 predicted proteins | sample II_Fen_E2_3_FD_194577 | JGI IMG/M metagenome (GOLD analysis project Ga0302208, IMG submission 194577) | Peat permafrost microbial communities from Stordalen Mire near Abisko, Sweden - II_Fen_E2_3 | ecosystem: Environmental > Terrestrial > Soil > Wetlands > Permafrost | place: Sweden: Abisko...
GTTGAAATACCGGCTTATACCTGTCTGCATACTTCACTCTATTAATTCCTCTCCCCCACGTTGCAAACCAATAATCGCCACGATAATCCTGACAGATACTGCTGACAGAATTGTGACTTAATGATTTTGCATTACCCAACTCACTATAATAATGAGAAAAAACGGTTGAACCATGCTTCCGTAGATTAAGTCCTCCCTCTACAGTGCCAACCCACAAGTCACCGGATTTATCTTCATAAATGGAATTCACCGGATTCTTGGACAAACTTGTCGAGTTTTCCGGAGAATACAAAACGTTACTGAAGATATTGGGATCAGGAGTCAAGAGATTTATACCCCCCTTTTCAGTTCCGACCCAGATGGAATTGTCATTGACAAAAACACAGCTGACAAAGTTATTATTCAGCGAAACTCCGTTCCAATTAGCTTCTGAGCTTATGTGCTCAAAATTATCCGTTCGATAATCATAGATATTTAAACCAATAAGGGTTCCTATCAGTAATTGTCCGTTTTTGTTTTTATTGATATCGGTTATGTAGCTCGACGAAAGAGAGGTATTCCGAAATGGATTTGCCAGATAAGGAGTTAAAGTCTCTGAATTCGGTTCATACTTGTAAAGACCTATAGAAGTTCCAACCCAAATTAAACCATTGTCGTAATACAGCACATTTACGAACCCTAAAAAGTTTTTTAATTTCTCGTCTGTATTTACCTTCTTATACTTTCCGTTAGCTCCTTTTATCAAGCGGCACACCGTATTATCAATCCCCAAAAACAGACTTCCATTGAGTTGCAAAAATGCAGTAACGGCAGAGTTACTTCGATAAATAATTTCTGTTTGGATTTTATTGTCAGCAGTATAATGTAGTTTCACCAACCCTTTGTCATAGCCAATCCACAAGTCACCGGATTCATCTTTTTTTATAAAGTTTATGGTACTGGAATGCAGATTAAGCTTAGAATCCAACATGGCATTTGCTATTTCGCCGGTTTGATAGTTGAAGAAGTTGAGTCCGTTTTCGGTTCCAATCCAGAAATTGCCATTGTTGTCTTCTTCAATACAGTGAATATTATCACTCTGCAGAACATTTCCTAAGTTCCGACTATTAAAGTGGATAAAATCATACCCATCATACCTGTCGAGCCCATTGCTGGTTGAAATCCACATAAACCCTCTGGAGTCACGGAAAATCTGATTTACCAGATTTCGTGACAAACCGTTGTCGGCTGTTAAGTAACTGATTTTATAAGGCAACGACCACGAAAGGTTTAAGCTGATAACTGTAAGGATGGTCAGAAGGAATATTTTCTTCATATTTTTGAAATAAAGTCCGCTACGAAAATAAATAAAATATCTCGTTTGTAAGGTGGATATATGTTTAATATATGCGGACTATTTCGTATAAGATCTTTTCAGGCCCAATAGGCTTAGCATGTTCGGCGATAGAAAAATCTTATTTAAGATTAAGCGAACCGGTTCATTATTTTCAGCTAAAACCAATCATTGTTCTGCTGTCATGCAGGCAACTTCTACATGGCTTTGCATGGTTACGCTCCATATTTCTTTGCTGTATCAATCCAATGTTCAGCAAGTATCCCGGGGTTTGCACCTAAACTACGGGCAAGATGCAAGGCTACGCCCATTATTAAAACAGATGCTTCGTGCACTTCTTTCATGGTTTGCAAGGTTCCGAATTGTTCCTGCGCTTTTAATAAGAGTAAGTCACGATGCTTTTGGACAAATAAAACCAGATCGTCTGCATTATCTGTAATTTCAGGGACGATCAGGCTATCAATCCAATCTGATCCGATATTGCTTGCTAATACTTCGGGATTCTCGTTAGCCATCTTTCTCCACAGCGGTAATGTTTCTGTATCTCCCGACTCGGCCAAACCGGTATCAAGCAACAACTCAAAGGCAATATCCGCTAAGCTTTGCATCAGTTGCAAATATTCGTTTTGAGCCTTTTCGAACGTTTCGGTTTGCTGTCCTTTCAGGTATTCGGCTACGGTCAACTGTGGTAATCCGGTAACTTCGGGGCACCCATCCAAACACGGGAACACTTCTCCCTGATGCATATAGCTCAGCGCTTCACTTTGTATCTGGCGACCAAGCGGAAACAACCGACAGGCGAGCGGACGCCCTACATGAACACTGCATCCAAAATTATCTATATATTGACTACAGGCTTTTTTATCTTGCCAACCAGGTTTACCATCAAAGCGCAAACGAATTCCGCCAGACTCACAATACAAATCACGAAATTCACGAACACTCACTTTTTTCTCTCGGGCCAGGCAAAATAGCTCCCAGGGATTCAGCATGACCAGGTTTCCATGACAGCAAGTTCCCCTGCGCGAACAGGTAAGCGGTAATTTATCTTCAAGACTTAGTTTTGTTGTGTGCATTGTTGCGTGATTCCTGTTTTTGTTTACTATGTAGAGGAACGCAAATTACGCAAAAATCACAAATCTACGCAAATCATAGTCTGTGATATTTGTGAGAATTTGCGGTTTTTGTGTAATTTGCGTTCAAATAATTCTTTCGAGACAGCCTCATTACTGGCAAAGAATAAGTTGTATAGCATCCATTCTTAGCTGTGCATGTTGAATGAGTGTAGCCAACGTTCCTTGTTCACCAACTGCTATCTGAATTTCTTCGGGTCTGATATTTTTATTTTTCTTTTGCAATATGAATAGTCGCTCTATTTCATGATTCAGCGTGAGGTTCATACGTAGCATTCCCCTGGCTATTTCTTCTTTGCGATGCGCTTCCGCTATACTTTTGGCTGCCGAAATCATATCGGGCAAAAGGGTTTCCACCACCCTTTCGTTGTCCAGCAAAGGATCGATGGAGCCGGCTGTCAACTTTTTATCGAATGTTTCAACAGGATAACTATCTGTCACGTCTTTGCCCGTATGATCTACCACTATTCGCAACGGAGTATTCGGCAGAAAACGATCTACATAGATGCTTTGCCCGCCGGTTGTTTCAAGTACAAAAAGAATTTCCAGCAACATGCCGGGTCTGTTGGAACCCCGCAGTACGCCAAAGCTTGCACTTCCGGTACCCGAACTTAATACCATATCTATGGAAGCCGTTGTCATGGGATGATCCCAACTCAGGAAACTCATATCTTCCCTGCTCAGCGCACGTTTCCGATCGAATGTCACCCCTATTCCTTCGGCCGGAATAGACGGAAATACCCCGGTGATTTCGGAAGCCGGTTGCAGAAAGTACGTACGGGCTGCAAGGTCTTCTACTTCCACATCAAAGTGATGAAAGACTCTCATGAAATAGTTTTCAAGATTTCTGTCGTTGTCTTCCGCCTGAATTTGCTCCACCAGTTTCGCAGCTATCGCGGGGCGATAGGAATTCATCTCCAACAATCGGTCGCGTCCGTCGGCGAGGCATTTCTGAAGTTCTTTTCTGAAGACGAATGTTTCGGCTATCAATGCTTCCAACGCCGTGCAAGAGTCGGTCGATGATACCGACCCGGAAATAGTGAGCAGTCGGTCGCAGAACAATTTGGAAATCTCATTTCCACCCTCTATGTTCTCTTCAAAGGCATTCAGTCCTTCGTGAAACCATCGCACCAGTACCTGTTGTGGCGTGTTTTCAAGGTAAGGGATATGAATATGAATCTCCTCGGTTTGTCCTATTCGGTCCAACCGTCCGATGCGTTGCTCCAGCAATTCGGGATGAAGCGGCAAGTCAAACAGCACAAGATGATGTGCAAACTGAAAATTCCGTCCCTCGCTGCCTATCTCCGAACACAGGAGAATCTGAGCACCGTCCGATTCCGAGAACCAGGCTGCATTTCTGTCCCGTTGCACAATGCTGAGGTCTTCGTGAAATATGCCTACTTTCGGACCGAGCCGTTTAGTCAGTACTTCTTCCAATGCCAGTACCTTTTCTTTACTCTTGCAGATAAGCAGTACTTTTTCGGGGTAGAGCTCCTTCAGCATCGACAATAACCATTGCACGCGGGGATCTTCCCCAAACCAATAGTGTTCGTCGGGCGTATCTGTTGGTTGCAAATCACGGGCAAACTCCGTTGCGAAACGTTCCGCCCACAAAGACGGATCTTCGGTTTCCGATAACGGAATCAGATGGGCTTTACGGGTTGGGAATCCGGTCATGGCCGATCGGGTATTGCGAAACAACACGCGCCCGGGACCGTGCTGATCCAATAAATCTTCAATCAGTTTATCCCTTGCAGCGTCTCCTCCTTCGGCGAGAGCTTGTATTCTTTCTTTTGAGAAAATGGAGGTCAATAACTTTGTATCCTTAGCCGGTAACTTTTTCCCCAGGTGTAGTTTCTCTACTATATCGGCAATGTTTCGGGGGTCGGACGACTCCTGTATAAAATCATCGTAGTTCGAGTATCGGTTGGGGTCCAGTAAGCGGAGTCGGGCAAAATGGCTTTCCTCTCCCAGTTGTTCCGGGGTAGCGGTGAGGAGCAGCAATCCTTTGGCCACTTTGCTCAATTGTTCCACTACGGCATATTCGGGACTTACGTTGTCGACAGACCATTCCAGATGATGTGCTTCGTCCACCACCAACATATCCCAACTGGCAGCGATGGCTTGTTGGGCACGTTTGTCGGAACCGGCTAAAAACTCGATGCTGCAAAGAATCAGTTGGTCGTCCAGAAAAGGATTACCATCCGGTGCACTGCCGTCCAGCGAAGCACAGCGCTCTTCATCAAAAATATGAAACCACAGGTTAAACCGGCGCAACACTTCTACAAACCATTGATGTACCAACGACTCGGGAACCAGAATAATGACCCGCGATATGCGTCCACTCAGCAACAGGCGATGCAGAATAAGACAGGCTTCGATGGTTTTTCCAAGACCCACCTGATCGGACAGCAACACACGCGGTGCATAACGCGAACTTACCTCGTGGGCTATGTAAAGTTGATGGGGAATCAGATCTATTCGTCCACCCACAAATCCTTTTACGGCAGACAAACGCCTTCTGTAATCGTGTTGCAGGGTTTCGCGGCGCAAGGCAAAAGTTTGTGGTGAATCCACATCACCCGCAAAAAGCCGGTCTTCCACCCCATGCGTTACCGACATATTGCCAAGCTCAGCTTCCGACAACTTCCGGTTTTTGCCGTAATACATATATAACTCACCCTCCGGTTCAACGTGCTGAATAAGCAAGGGTTGATTGTTGGTGTCCAGTACCGTATCGCCCGGTTTAAAAATAACCCGACGCAAGGGAGCACTTTCCACAGCATACTGCCGCTTTTCGTTAGACAGGGGGAAATAAACTTGTACTTTTCGGTTACCGACTTCGATCAGAATGCCAATGCCCAGTTCAGGTTCGCCTTTGCTGGTATATCGTTGATTGGGGAAAAAATCTTCCATAGAGGAGTTTACGTGTGTCAATGTTGTTTTTAGCTTGTTTGGAAACAGTGCTGCGATTTACACGTCAAAGTTAGTGATTAATTCGGGAAGGGAGAATATTGACGACCCCTAAGCCCTAAAGGGGAACTTGAGATTACCTTCTTTTCGTTGTCTTGGGATAGTTCACAGAGCCGCGTTAGTGGAGGGATATATCAATAGCAATTTGCCCATAACCGTCTGAACCACGATTAAATCAGATAAAGATGATTTATCAGATTTCAGAGTATCTGTCTTCATCTGATTTATCTGCTTCATCAAGGTTCAGATACCTACCACGCGATGCAATCGCGCGGTAGCGTGGGACACGGCAGCAGCGATTCTGGAATGTTTCTTCTATTCATCTATATCTTCAAATATTAAAGTATTCTCTTTTTTTTCTATTGTAATTCTTCTAAATGTGGGAGAATAGCCTTGTCCGTTCGTCTCAAAGTATTCTCGCACATAACCGCTTTCGGTTTCATAATTTTGTATTTGCTTAGGTCCGTTATATCCGCCAATGCTTGCAGATTGAAAATCGACTATTGGGGCCCCCCGTTTCTTAAAATTGGGAGAATTTCTAATTTGACTTATGTTTTTTAATTTATCTTGTTCTGAAATTTTCAAAGTAAATGTATGGTAATAGTCACCTATAGCAGACATTGATTCATTGCTTTCCAACTCAAACTTATCAGACAATAAAATTTTTTGTTCTTCAACTAGTTTCCTTGCCTCATTTTTAGTGAAAAGTCGATCTTGAAAAATGCTAAATAGAATTACAATCAATATGGATAAACTGTATCCAATCGTCAAATACTTGCTTGTTTTGGGATACCCAAGTTTTCTGGGTACAAAATATATAATTAATCCAAGCCCTACTGGTAATCCAACGAAAACAAGTATAAAGAGCCCTATGAGTAAGAATGTATCCATTGAGTTTAGTTATTATTTTTCAGTTCCCTCGCTGGTGCGAATTTGCAATTCGTACCAACATCATCTTTCAATAATTTCTTTCCTTTGTCTTGTCACGGTTCACAGAACCGCGCCAGCGGGGGGTTAGGTGCTAGTAGCTTGGTTTTGTCGTGTCTTTTCATTCATGTTTGTATGGAATCTTCAATGGCAATGTCATGCTCACTCTCGTTTTCACCCAAGGTCCATTTGTTCCATTCATAAGTTGTTTTCCCGATTTCCAATTTGGCATTAATCTCAATACTCGAATGAATTCAGAATCGACAGCCTGATTATATGATCTAATTATTTTCAAGTTGATAACTTGTCCAGTTGTGTCTATTTGGAAATTGGCAACAACTTTTCCTTCTTTCAATTTCAAGTTTCCAACAGTCTTTTTGTCTATTTGCTTGTCAATAAATTCTAATAGTTTAAACTCTCCGCCTGGAAATGTAGGAGATTCTTCTGTCTCTATATAATCTGTTTCGACCGCTGAAGAGTCAGATTTTTCTAGTTTTCGTAATTCGTTATGACTTCTAGTTTTGCTGTCAGAGTGTTTCTCTATACAATTTGCCAATGTCGTCAACAAGCAAATGCTTAAAGCCAAAATAATCAAGTTCTTTGTTTTCATTTTCTTGTTGTCAATAGTTTCTATTCATTTCAGTCGTTATTGCTATAGTCGAGTAACAAGTCAGTTTTCATTCTCTTTCCATAAAAATCTGCGAGGAATTGTCCGCCAAGCAAATGTCTGAAATCGAGGAAAAGTTGTCACGTTTTGCTCGTCAAGTCGAGTCACGAAGCGGACAGTTCGTCAAAGATTTTATTCTAAAAAGCAAAACTGTCTTTTTTTCTGCTATAACCCATAACGCCAACTTCATCTTTCAATAATTTCTTTTCTTTGTCTTGACACGGTTCACAGAACCGCGCCAGCGGTGGGGTCAGTTTTCGCTCTTAGTTCTTTTAAAATAATCGGAAATTAAAAGTAGCAATTTATTTTTAATGGAACTCTCATCATCGTTAGGCGACAAAACAATATGAGTATTGCAATATATTATGCATTTATCTAAGTCCTCAGCTCTTAGTTTACTTATTTCTACAATTAACTGGCGATTGATTTCCCAGTATATATTTTGAGAGAAAAAGACACTGTTTGAATTGAGTTTTGCAAATCTGCGCTTGAATCTTTCTTCTCTACTGAAATAAGTGAAGGGGTGCGATACGTCAGACAGTAAATCCAAAGCCTTTGAAATTTTAGTTTTCTTTTTTTCAGCATCTACATGTACCGAACGAAGCTGATAAGTGACTGGTTGCATAAGCACATTACACTTTGACGAATCAGTAAGAAAATCATGAACACTCAACAGACGAGGACAATAACCTATTGCAGTGATCATAAAAGTATCCTCGTGCAAACAGCTGAATTCGAACTTTCCATCAAACTTAGCTACAATTATCCTATTTTTCGACAACGTGATTGTTGCACTAGGAACAGAATTTTTAGTCATTCCATCCAACACAAAACCCCTGATTGTTATGAGTTTTTGAGCAGAGATATGATCTACTAAAACAATTTGTCCAATTAGAAATAAAATGCATGTAAAAGTGACAACCCAACGACTACTTACTGATTTCATATATACTTTTGATGTTTATTTATGTATATAAAGTAAAATGACTATCGGCTTTTGCACCAATAGAAAATTCTTAACTTTGCAAGTGAAAAAACATGAATTTACTCCCGTCCTACCGGATTTCCTCATTATAACCATCTGAACCACGATTAAATCAGATAAAAATGATTTATCAGATTTCAGACTATCTGTCTTTATCTGATTTATCTGCTTCACCCAGGTTCAGATAACTGCCACACGATGCAATCGCACCAGCGGAGGGATATATCAATAGCAATTTGCCCATAACCGTCTGAACCACGATTAAATCAGATAAAGATGATTTATCAGATTTCAGAGTATCTGTCTTCATCTAATTTATCTGCTTCATCAAGGTTCAGACAACTGCCGACAAGGTGAATGCGGGAGCAAAACCTGCTAAACGCACGTCAACCAGCCAATACCAATAGGCGTGTGTTAGCAAACGTACTTTCATTCCTTAGCGATCAATAAGTTCAATTCTGTTCTTATGGCATAAGTCGATAAAATCTCCAGTGTCAAAACTAATAAGATAATCTATTTTGACATTTACGTCGTCAAGCATTAATCTTATAACCATGTCAACTAAACTTAAAGGTCTGTTTCTTTGTAGTGTAGATTCAAAACTTAATGATAACGCACTTTCTTTATAAGACAAGTCGTCAATAAATTGAACGTTATCTTTTTTAAGCACTTTCTCAAATTCTTCAACCCAATCTTTGCGTCTTGTAAATCTTGTATTTATTGTTTCGTAAAGAGTTGGATAAGGAATAACAAGATTCCCCAAATCAAGATATTCCACAAGTTCCATTGCTTTCAAATGATATGGGTCTCGTGAATCAAAAAGTGCACACCAAAAGCAAGTATCAACTAGAATATTATTCATTACCGTCTATTGAATTGTCAACACTTGTGCCATATCCTTCCCAAGGATTTGATTTTCTTTTTCCTTTGATAAAACTTCCTTTTATAGAAGTTTTTAATCCATCGACTTCACGTCTTACAATATACACTCTATCACCAGCTTTGAAGTCAACATTTGAGTTCAATTCTTCTGTCAATTCTTTTATGAGATCAGTTTTGACTTCGAACTGAATATATGCGATACTATTTCCACATTCAACTGCTTTATGGTCATCTAGCCAAGAATATAATCCTTGGTAGTCACCTTTAATTCCTAAGTCATAAGATATCCAAACTGCTTTTTTCATTTTTGTTTCGTATTTTGTTTTTTATTTTTTTAGTATGTTTGCTAACACCAATATATGCCCAATCCAATTGTACATATTCTCCATATAGATGTATATACGCTATAGAGTTGCACATATTTCCACTTTAGGCTCAGTGTTTCACCATTATTTTTTCCCCCACAAACATACAAAAAACAATTAACGCACAGGCTTTTTTAGTAAACTATTTTAGGGCAAGTGGGGCAGAAAAAAAATACGGTTTTTAAATGGTCTGCAGGAACCATTAAAAAACCGTATTGATGTTAGGGTTTACTGCCCGATTTATTTTTGAGCAGCGGTATCGTTTGCTTTGTTGGCGTTATTTTTGGCTACTGTAGATCGTTGATCGGCTGTAATGCGGGCAGCATCGACAGCGCGATTAATAAAATCAATCAATTCTTTGTAGGATGCCATTCCGTTTACACGACCCAGCGCATTTATTTGTTCGCACAGGTCGGTAAATGCAGCCTGCGTTTTGGCGCGGTCGGCTTTTACGCGTCCCACTTCGTAGTTGGCTTCCACGGAAGTGCGGTCGCTGTACAGGTCGACGAATTGTTTATTATAATCTTCCATACGCTCCTTCCAGGGTAAGCTGGTGGTGGTTTGCAGCCTGGTGATATTTTTCGGTTCATTCAGTTTGCCAAGTAATGAGATCAGCGTTCCCGACTCTTCACGATCCGGTAAATCGTAAATCTTGGTTCCAAAACCTTCGAATATCAACCACAAATCCTGTGCTGCCAGAGCCACTTCAGGGACGGGATAGTTGACCTGCGATTTTACGTGCCCGTAAAGTCCCTGTACCATCTCATCGCGCAACTCGTCCAGTTCCCGCAGTTTTTTCGTTTTTCCCGTTTTTCTCGATTCTTTCAACGACTCATCGAGAGCATTTAGGCGGGTGTCAAACTCAGTGACCTGCGTTTCGATCTTCAGTGCCTTCAGGTCCAACTTCTTTACATAATCACGGATTAAGATCATTACCTGAAAGAAATCCATTTGACGAATAAAATTCAATAAAAATACTTTAATCATACTGTTGTGTTTTAGTCATTAATATATTGGTTATTTAACAAGCTCTTCCACCTGCATGGAAGTGCTGTATTTTCGGTTTTCTAAAACTTCCACGCGCGTGGAAGCTTTGTTTTGTCGCTTGACGATACTTCCACACGCGTGGAAGCTCTGTTTTGCTACTTGACGGTACTTCCACACGCGTGGAAGGGCTGTTTTGCGTTTACAAAGGTGCTTTCACCTGTGTGGACTGCCTCTCTCAGTCCGACGAGTTAGTATTCGTACGCGTGGAATCGGTGTCGGACTTCTCAACAACCGCTTTCTGTACGCTGCAACGCTCTTATTAATAGGATCCAAATAATGTCGCTTCTACGGAGCTTATTGAATTCAATTGCATGTATACTTCTACCATACTGCCGATACCACCTACCTACTTTAGCCACAAAGTGGCGACATTATGGTAAATTCAATTGTTATTCAGGAAAACCAAAGCTCCCGGGTGCGACATTCTCTTCAGAAAAGGAATATGACACTAATATTGTCTCATTTGTTTATTTACGAGCTCATCAACTCTTCAAAATTTCAAAACGGAGTTAATTAGCTATCATTTTGATCCAAAATTAATAATGTTTTTTCAAACATCCAAAAAAAACAGCCAATTTTTTTTGGACAAAAGCGTGTTCAACGCCTTTGCAAGTCATTGGTAATCAAATCTTATTTTTTGGACATAAAAATATTTTTGGACATGCACCCTAGGAGGTTAAAAAAAGAAGGATTTTTAACCAGTTTAGACAGGGGATAATTGGAGAAAAATACGAAAATGGATAGGGGGACAGATGAAAATGAAGTGTTTGTTCAGAAAAAACAAGAGGGTGTCTCAAAAGTATTTTTAGAGCGCAAATAACAAACGATTATCCGTTATTTCACCTGGCCAAAAGATAATACCACAAAAGGCACAAAAGGGTCACAAAAGGGTCACAAAAGTTTTTATGGAATAAAAACTTAGCTTTTGTTTCCTTGAAAATGCAGACGATAATATAGCTCCAAATTTTCATTTTCTGCTTTGCTGTACCTTTTGTGGCTTTTGTGGTGAATTGTTTTTTGAAGTTCACAAAAGATAATATCTATCGATATTATTTTAGGTAATAAGGCGGATATTCATATAGCATAAAATGCGAAAACTTGCTTTTTACGAATTTGCGTGTTTTTGATACAAACCCAGTTTTGCTGTAGCCGGCATGCGGCAACTATTTTCCTTTTGCTTGTTTTTCGGCATCCATCTGTGCCTTCGATTTACTTTGCGTTACGATATAAACTCCCGCAAAAACCAACACTCCAGACAGCGCTTTTTCGTATCCGAAAATATCTATACCAATGATCACCGCAAGCAGTGAGCCTACTACAGGCTGTACATAATTGTACATGCTCAGCGTGGTGGGCCGAAGCACTTTTTGTCCGATGGGAACAAGCAGGTAACCCAGAAAAGTGGCAAAAACAACCATATATCCTATGCGCCAGTAGGTGTCGGCACTCAATAATGTGAAATCGGTTTGCATCAATGGCTTGTAACAAAAAGGCGCACAAACAATGGTGGAGAACAAAAACATCCATTTCATAATGGTGACGGGCGAATACCGTGTTATCAGACCTTTGAAAACGGTGAGATAGATAGCAAATGAAATAGTGGCAGAAAAAACAATCAAATCTCCCCAAAAATTCCCATTTCCGGCATGTTTAGTCTGACTACTGAAAATCAACAATAAGGCTCCCGAGGCACCTACCACCACTCCTATAGCTTTCATCAGCGTGATAGGTTCTTTGATAATGATGGCTGCCAATATCATGGTAACAATAGGTAGCATGGTGACAACAATAGACGCATCGATGGGCGAAGTCATGGATAAACCCACAAAAAATGGAAGCTGGTTCAATGTCAAGCCAAAAAATGATGCAATAAATAGCAGAAAAATATCTTTAGGCGACACATGCTCCCTCTTGGTAAAAATTGATACCGCCCAAAATAATAACATGCCACCTGCCAACCGAAAGAAAGTAAGTGTATACGGACTAAGCATTTCGGGCATTAATGTCCGCGAAATAGGGTTGTTGATACCAAAAATTACATTGGCCGAAAAAAGAGCTATATGTCCTGTAAGTTTTTTATTTTCCATATTGGGTGCAAAGATACTGATTTAGCTAAGTAATGATAATTATTATTGATATGTTTCTATCACAATAGTTAACAGTAGTTTTTAAATAGAAGATCGAAGACTAAGAACAGATAGTAATTAGTTACAAGTAAAAAGTTACAAGGCTGTTTCTCTGAGTTTTGATTTCAAAAATACAGAAAGAAAAAACAGGTTATTAAATTTTGCTCTTTACTTATTATAATGTCGCACCTACGGAGCTTTTGTTTTATTTGAATCAACATTTCTACCATAATATAGCTCCTAACGGAGCATTTTAGAGCTTCGTAGAAGCGATATTATGGTAGCATGGATTATAATAGTATATATTTAAGCTCCGGAGGAGCGACACTATGGTATCTTTAAAAAGTCAAGACGAACTCACTATGTGACCTAAGTCTTTTTATTACATTATTTCTATGTGTGCTATTGTGACAGAAATATATCATTAAACATTGGAAACTACTTATAAATTTAAAAATCTATGAAATTTGAAAATAAAGGATGACTTATTAAAGAACGAAACAGCAGGTTTCTTGTTTAGACACATGGAAGAAATAACTGTAAATTACTATGAATAACAACGAATAACCATTTTATTATTTGCTTATTCCGAGAATAGTGCTTAGTTTTGTAGTCTAACATTAAAATTTACATAGTCATGAAACGAGATCCGAAAGAGAAACGTTCACTTTTCCCCGAAGAGTGTCTGTTGCGCGAAATAGCTAGTCAACCCCGGCTGTCGATTGGAATTCCGAAAGAAAATGCAGATGTAGAAACTCGTTTGGCTCTTACGCCCGAAGGAGTTGCCATTGTTA
>Ga0302208_10000923_pt1 | contig 13202 bp, 11 predicted proteins | sample II_Fen_E2_3_FD_194577 | JGI IMG/M metagenome (GOLD analysis project Ga0302208, IMG submission 194577) | Peat permafrost microbial communities from Stordalen Mire near Abisko, Sweden - II_Fen_E2_3 | ecosystem: Environmental > Terrestrial > Soil > Wetlands > Permafrost | place: Sweden: Abisko...
AGATTAAACAAGTGCTGTATAATAATCTAAATTTTGAAACTCCAGCCTTGGAAGTTATTAAAAAAAGTTTTCAAGATAAAAAGTTAAATAAAATAATGGCTGAGCCAGGGATGTCTTTTAAGTTTACCAAAGACTGTTCCTTAAATATTTTAGCCGCTAGCAAAGAAACTGCTTTAGCAGAAAATGATTATTCAATTGTTAGTAGCTTTAATTGTTTGAATAAAAAAATATTATTAGCTGGAGACGCTGGAATAGAAATTGAACAGGAGTTACTGGCTAGTGGTTTAAATTTAAAATCAGATATTTTTAAAATTTCACACCATGGTTCAAACAGTGCTAATTCAGAAATTTTTTTAAAAGCTGTTAAACCACGAGCCGTGGTTATCTCGGTGGGGTTAAATAACCAATTTAATCATCCGTCGCCAGTTATTTTAGATAGATTACTTAAATTAGCTGTGGATATCTATCGAACTGATCAGATGGGTGCTTTAGAATTTTTAGCTAATAATAAAACAATAACATTAATAAAATAAGGTGGATAAAATGTTTAGTTTACCCCCTTGACAAAGACTTCTTCGTGTGATATATTAAACCGTTGTCAATTGAAAGAAGAATAAAGGCCATTTTGAACGGGTCAGGCACGACAAGCATGGGGATGTTCTTACTAGGGTTTTTTGGGCCTACAAAAGATGAAGGAATACTTCGGTATTATCGTTTTTTGTGGGCTCTGGAATTCCTAGGAGATATTTTCTTGCCTACCCGTTTAAGCTGGTCTTTTTTTGTATTAAAAAAATCACTCCGATAAAGGAGTGATTTTTTATTGGGAGATTAATTAGTTTTAGGGGTGCTTGAACTGGTATCAATTACTGGTGTCGAAGTAGCTATTGATTTTCCGATTAAGCAAACTTCTTGCCAAGGCACGTAGTGTGATTTAAAACGATTAGTTTTAACATCGCCACTGGCATAGGTTACCGTATAATCAAAATAAGCATCAGCTCCATTGTGAGCTTTCTCGGTACACTTTTTTTCGCCTGGCTTTAAGTCAGTGGTCTCAACTATTTTAGCAGGAGCCGGGGCTGTAATATTATAAACCACCGGGGTTGTTGAAGAAGCAATTCGGCCATCTTTTTTGCCCCAGAAGTCAAAATATAAATCATCTTTAACAATTCGTGATTGGATTAAAATATAATTTCCAGAATCGTTTAAAAAACGGACATCTGGCCAAGGATCATAAATAGCGGCATCAGTTCCGGCTGGCTCATAATAAGCCACGCGATAAGAATGGTTTTGTCTGGCCGTAATCGGTAGTCCTGACATTAAAGCGGATCTAAAAATAGTAGTGCCAACTTGGCATAAACCACCACCGTATTCGGGAATAGTTTTATTATTTTTAATTACGAGTTCGGTTAAATATCCGGTACTAGCATCAATTGCTCCTAAAGCCTTAACTAAGGAAAATTCTTCACCTGGAGCAATTAGGATACCATTAACAGCATCAGCGCCAACTTGAATATTGTGTCTGCGATTAGCGGGTGAGCCAGTAAACCTGGATTGCCCAGTACCAATTATTTCTTGAATATTGTAAGCATCTGTATTTTCTGATAAATCACTTTTAGTGATATCAATCGTTAGAGGGGCTTCGTTTAAATTATTAATTAAATATCGTTCTTTAATACTAGTTGCACTATTTTCTAAATTTAATTTTTGACCAACTCCTCCCGCTTGCCAACTAGTCATTTTGCCATTTTTCATTTCGTAGCGTGGTTTTTGAGCTTCTCGGTCAATCGCAATTGCAATTTTATTTTTTAAATAGTCAGCAATTTTATTAGTATCAAGGGAAATATGATAGTTGCCAGTTTCACCTTCACTTATTATCCATGAAGCTAGAATTTCTTTTTTAACAATCCAAGAACTAGTGGAGGCGGTTGAAGTGGCGGTTAATTTCAAATCACCACGAGCAATTAGAGATTCAGCAGCGGGCTTTAGTGATTCCAAATCACTAACGTGAACAGCTGGACGAGAAGTGACTGTTTTTAAAATTACCGCTTGATTATTTAGAGTACTAAGATCTTGGTTTATGTGACTGAAAGCTAAATTAAAATCAATCTGTCGACCAACTCTTTCGGGCTCAATGTTAAAAGCTAAGTCATTATTAGTATTTTTAGCAATTATAAAAGTCGCATTTTGTGAAGCAATTTCGACATCTTTTAGATTTTCAATAATAAAAGCTTTGGCCCGATCTTTGTCTAAAGAATAAGACATACTAATTAAATGATCAGAAAAAACTCCTTTAAAATAATTAACTAGGTAAGCAGAGAAAGAATTTTGGGGGCTAGCAATTAGGACTTGCTTCATGGTTTCATCGCGGTCGTAAGTAAAGACTGGAAAACTTAAGTCAGTATTAACAGCGATTATAGAAGGTAAAATTATAGTTTGATTATTATAGGTAATTGGTAAGCCAACTGATTCCATGCGATCGGCTTCAATATTTATTTTTTCTTCAGCTTGTTTAGGAGTCAGACCACCTAAATCAATCGTTCCAATTTTAATGCCAGGATTAATATGGTTACGATAATTATTATTCCAGTTAGCATAAAGTAAGGCGGTAGGAATAATTATTACTAATAAAAAAACCAAGCCCAGGATGATGGTTTTTGTTTTATTTGTTAATTTGTTCATATTTTTCCGAATCAGGAATCTATTTTTTGCCGCCTAATAATTCATTTAAAATTTCTTTAGCAACAATATTTTTATAATTGGTTGTTTCGAAATTAATTTGTAAATTTAAAGTTTGGCCGATATTTAGATTGTCTGGTAATTTATCAATTGGAAGATAGATTAGGTTGTTATCCTGATCTTTTAAAATTGCTTGGCAGCTAGATATCTCTTTGATAGTTAAAGGGTAATCCATAGTTTATTCTTTGCTTTTAACCTCAATATGTTTAGTGTTTATTTTATGTAGAGTGACAGTTAAGACACCGTTTTCTAAAATAGCATCAACGCGCTGATTGTTAACTTCAGCCGGTAAAATGATGGAACGAGAAAAAGAACCAAAATAGCACTCTTTATAAAAATAATCTTCTTCTTTAATGTTGTTATCTTCACTTCGCTTACCTTTAATAGTAAGCAAATCATTGTGTAGAGAAATTTTTAAATCTTCAGGGTTGATACCAGCCACGGTTGATTTTATAATAATTTCTTGAGGGGTTTGATAGACATCAATTAAAAGTTGACCTTCTAAGTCTTTTTCCCCAGCCCATTCGCTAATTGATGGGTAGTCGTTTTCACTGATTATAGCTTGGCCTTTTTTGGCGAAGAGATTGTTAAGCATAAAAATATGAGTATATGATGTGGGCCCGTGCAGACTCGAACTGCAGACCTCTACGATGTCAACGTAGCGCTCTAACCAACTGAGCTACGAGCCCTAATTGGCTCCCCACAAGTATCAATATTTATATATGGTATCAGCTTTAACTTCAAAAGTAAAATAATAAAAAATAACTGATTTCGCAGTCATTTCTTAAGGTGCTCCCAGATGGAATCGAACCATCGACCCCCGCTTTATAAGAGCGGTGCTCTAACCGCTGAGCCATGGGAGCTAGTAATTTTATCTTATTTATATATAGCACCAGAGACGTTAGAGCGCAAGATTAGGCTATTTATTTAATTAGGTTTTTTAATTTTATTTCTAAATCACTAAGATATTTTTGACTTACTTCTTCTAATTTTCCCGACAGATTAGCCTGAGCAATTTTAGAGGTTCCTTTTGGATTATAATCTTTTAGTATTTCCAGGGCGTTAACATTTTTAACTGAATAAAGGAGAATTTTATTTTGTTCATTTTCTGGATTTTCAAAAATAATGGTAATTACTTTAGCCTCGGGTATATTAACGATTAATTCATCAATAATATCTAGTAAGCTATCTTCCATGGCTTCGGTTGTTTTAAAATCATCTCGTTTGATAATCGACCAGACTATTTGACCGTTTAAGGAAGTGTTTAAATTACTTAAAACTTTACCCCATAATTTTAAAGTTTTAAAATTACGAGAGTGATAAAGTTTATCAATTATTTCTTCACGTCTGCCGCCTAAAGAAATTAATTTGGAAGTAGTTAGTAAGGTTCGGGGGCTTAAATTAGGAGTTCTAAAATTTTTAGTCCCAGAAATTATGCCAGCTAGTAAACAAGTAGCAATATCTTCATCCATTAAATCGGCTTGTTTTTCTTGGATTAAATCAAACAAAGTTTCCGAAGTTGACGTGGAATTTATATCAATTAAGTTTATTTGACCGAATTCCTCATTGCTAGCTTGGTAGTCAATATTTATAATACTAGTTTTGTAAAAAAATTCGACATTGTTATCATAAATTTGACCAAGCGATTCTAGGTCGGTGGCACCAAGAGTGATAATTAAATCATATTTAAAACCACTGTCAGTAGTTGAAATATCTTCGGCTTTAAACCAACCATCTTCAGGGGAAATAATAAAATTTAACTTGTTATCTAAAATATTATATTTAACTTTATTAATTTTAGTTTGGCTAATGTCTAGAGAAATAATAAATTTACGTAGATTATTTAAAGAATTTTTTATTTCAAGTTGACCTGGTAAAAATGACCAAACTGGACTTTTAGCAGACGAATCAGCCACAATTTCGACCTCCTTGTTTAATTTTTTTAAAAATAAAAACAAAGCCAAAGAAGAGGCGACGGCATCACCAGTCCAGTCGGTCGGAAAAACGATGAGCGGGCGCTCACATTTATCGATTTGTTTAAAAAATTGTTCTTGGGTATTTAGCATTTAATTGAATTTTATTAAAGGGTGGACTTATTAATATATCGCTATTTTAGCCTTAAGTCAAGGTGGTAATGAAGCACTTTTTTAGTTGACTATTAGGCTTTTTTTTGTTAATTTAGAGAGTATGAAACAAGAACTCGACAAAGCTTATATCCCTCAAGATAATGAGGATAAAATTTATAAAATTTGGGAAGATTCTGGCTTATTTAACCCAGATAATTTAGGTTTGCCAGACAGTGCTCCGTCTTATACGATTGTTCTGCCACCACCTAATATTACCGCCAAACTTCATATCGGTCATAGTTGTATGTTAGCGATTGAAGATTTACTGATTCGTTATCGTCGGATGACTGGTTATCGAGCCTTATGGTTGCCAGGCACAGATCATGCTGCTATTGCCACTCAAATGGTAGTGGAGAAAAAAATCTTTCAAGAAACTGGTAAAACTCGTCATGATTTAGGACGAGAAAAGCTATTAGAAGAGGTTTGGGCTTTTTTACGTAGCACTCAGGCGACTATTTTACATCAAACTAAGAAGATGGGCTCATCTTTAGATTGGTCACGAGTGGCCTTTACTTTTGATGAAGAGAGACAACGGGCAGTTAATCGCATGTTCGTTGATATGTATCAAGCAGGTGTGATTTATCGGGGCGAGCGCATTGTTAACTGGTGTCCTCATTGTCACTCAACTTTAGCTGATGATGAAGTTGAATATAAAGAACAACAAGCTAAACTTTATACTTTTAAATATAGTGCCGATTTTCCGATCTCAATTTCCACTACCCGACCAGAAACTAAATTAGGTGATACAGCTGTCGCAGTGAATCCTAAGGATGAGCGTTATAAAGATTATATTGGAAAGGAATATGACGTTGATTTCTGCGGTCAGGCACTTCATCTTAAAATTATTGCCGATCGTAACGTAGAAGCAGATTATGGCACTGGGGCACTAGGGGTTACGCCAGCTCACTCGATGGTTGATTGGCAAATGGCTCAAGCTAATAATCTGCCAGTGATTAAAGTTATTAATGAAGATGGCTTAATTCATAGTGGCTTCGGAAAATATTCCGGACTAAGCGCTGAGGCTGCCCGTCAGTTAGTAATTAATGAACTTAAATCTCGTAATTTAATGGTGGCGGAAGAGGATATAACTAATAATTTATCCGTTTGTTATCGCTGTGACACACCAATTGAACCATTGCCATCGAAACAGTGGTTTGTGAGTGTTGATAAAAAATTAGATCGTTTAGGCGGACTGTCTTTAAAAGAAAAAGCTTTAGAAGCTGCGCAAACGAAAAAAATAGAATTTATTCCGGAACGTTTTGATAAACGTTATCAAGATTGGATGGCTAATTTACATGATTGGTGTATTTCACGTCAGATTTGGTTTGGTCATGCCATTCCAGTTTGGTATAAAGGGGAAGAAGTTTATTGTGGCGAAACTGCGCCCGTTGGTGATAGTTGGATTAAAGATGAAGACACACTAGATACTTGGTTTTCCTCTGGGATGTGGACATTCTCGACTCTTGGTTGGCCGGATAATTATAAAGACGGAGTTAAACTTGGTGACTTAGCTAAGTTTCATCCAACCCAAATACTGGAAACTGGATATGAGATTTTAACTTTATGGGTTTCACGAATGGTAATGATGTCATTCTTTGCTTTGGGAGAAATCCCTTTTGAAAAAGTTTATTTACATGGCACAATTTTAGATGCCAAGGGTAAGAAGATGAGTAAGAGCAAGGGGAATGGCGTTGATCCACTTGATGCTATTAATGAATACGGCGCCGATGCTTTGCGTTTATCATTACTGATGGGTTCTACTCCAGGAAATGACAGTCGCTATAGTGCTGAGAAAATTGAATCAAAAAGAAATTTCATTAATAAACTTTGGAATATTTCTCGTTATATTTTAAGTGCGATAAATCCAGAAACAAATTTACAAACTGACAAAGTGCCACTTACTAAAACAATGGCCGATCGTTGGATTGTAAACGAATTAATTAGTGCCCGACTAAGTATTAAATCACGCTTAGAAAACTTTGAATTTTCTTTAGCTGCTGAAGAGCTAACAGAGTTTACTTGGAATAAATTAGCGGACTGGTATTTAGAAATTGCTAAAATTGAAAAAGACAAAGATGAGATTTTGGTTTATTTATTAAAAAATATCTTAATCATGTGGCATCCGTTTATTCCTTACGTGACTGAGACTATTTGGGCTCAGCTTGAGGATGGATTGTTGCTTGTTAAGCAATGGCCAAAAGATGAAAACTTTATTCCTGACACCGAAGCGTTAGCTCAAATTAATTCTTTACAAGAAATAATTATTTCAATCCGTAATGCGAGAAGTGAAAATAAAATTGAACCAGGACGAAAGATTAAAGCTTTAATTTATAGTAAAAAAACTTTCTTGGCAGAGTGCATGGAACTAATTAAAGGATTAAAAACTGGTTTAAGCGATTTAGAGATAAAAGAATCTGGCAATGTTCCCGCTAATTCCATCACTATTTCGATTGGCCATTTAGATATTTATTTATTAGAAGCCGTTGACCCGGAAAAAGAAAAAGTTAGACTTATAAAAGAAAAAGAAAATTTAGAAAAGGTTATCGCTAATCTAAGTGCCCGGTTAAGTAATGAAGAATTTACAGCTAAGGCCCCAGAAAATATTGTTAAGGCGGAAACCGAAAAATTAAATGGCTATATTTTAGAATTGGATAAGATAAATAAGCTAATCATATGACTTTAAAAAAATATTTAATGCTAACAGCAATCGCTACGGCTATATGTTGGACAGTTTTTCTGTTCATCGCTAGTGTAGTTAATCCAGACTCAACTAGTTGGTTAGGTTTTGTTTTATTCTATCTAGCTTTATTTATGGCAGTATCTGGTACGTCATCACTGATTGGTTTTTTAATTCGCTTCGTTGCTTTGCGTCATGAATTAGTTTTTTACGCGGTTAAAATTGCTTATCGTCAGTCTTTTATGTTTGCCTTATTTATTATTGCTACTTTAATTTTATTATCCCAGGGCTTATTTTCTTGGCTTAATTTATTTATGTTGATTGCAGTCTTTGTGATTGCAGAAATGGTTATGATTCATTCTCAAAAAACTAGATAAAAAAATATATGAAGACTAAGTTACAACAACTTAAAGAAGAATTTTTAAAACAATTAACCACGATTACTGATTCCGATAAATTACGCGAATTTGAATTAAAATTTTTATCCCGTAAAGGTGAGTTAGCTAAGGTGATGGGCTCAATTAAAGAATTAAGTGATGAGGCTCGGAAAGAAGCTGGAGCTTTAGCTAATGAAATTAAAGTTGAATTACAAGAACAGTTTAATAAGGTCAAGCAATCTTTTGATAAAGAAAAAGTGGAAAGTAGTGACATAGATGTTACTTTGCCGGGTAAGAAATTAATCGCGGGACATCTTCATCCATTAACATTGGTGCAGAATGAAATTGAAGATTTATTTACGTCCATGGGTTTTATGGTGCTTGATGGTCCAGAACTTGAAAGTGATTATTATAATTTTGAAGCTTTGAATGTGCCACCACATCATCCCGCTCGTGATATGCAGGATACTTTTTATGTTGATTTAAAAAATAAAGAGGGGGAATATGATTTATTGATGCGGACTCAAACTTCACCAGTTCAGATTAGAGCCATGAAAAAATATGGGGCACCGCTTAAAGCAATTATTCCAGGTAGAACTTTTCGTTGTGAAGCCACTGACGCTAGACACGAACATACTTTTTATCAGTTAGAAGGTTTAATGATTGATAAGAAAATAAATTTTGCCCACCTTAAAGGCATGTGTGAAGTTGTTGGTAAAAAATTATATGGACCAGAAACTAAATTTCGAATGCGTCCTAAATTTTATCCTTTTGTAGAGCCAGGCTCTAATGGCGAATATACTTGTTTTTTATGCCAAGGCAAAGGTTGCCGAGTTTGTAAACAAACAGGCTGGTTGGAAATTTTAGGTTGTGGTTTAATTCACCCTGACGTGCTTCGTGCCGGTGGCATTGATCCTGAAGAATATTCTGGCTTTGCTTTTGGTTTCGGCTTAACTCGACTGGCAATGCTTAAATATGGCATTGATGATATTCGTTTATTTATGGGTGGCGATCAGCGTTTTATCCAACAATTCTAATTACTAATATATGTTATTATCTCTTAATTGGTTAAAAGATTTTGTAAAAATTCCTAAAAGCATTACGCCCGAAGATTTAGCTCTTCGTTTAACAATGCATACAGTTGAAGTTGAAGGTTTCAATGACCAATCAACTAATTTTCAAGGCGTGGTAGTTGGGAAAGTTTTGGAAGTTGAAAAACATCCTAATGCTGACAGATTACGAATCACTAAAATTGATGTTAAAAAAGAAATTTTAACTATTGTTTGTGGCGCTCCTAATATTGCGGTTGGACAATTAGTGCCGGTGGCAACTATTGGTACAATTTTGCCTAATGGTTTAGAAATTAAAGAATCAGAAATTCGTGGCGAAAAATCATCCGGGATGGTTTGTGCTGAAGATGAATTGGGACTGGGCAGTAATCATGACGGCATAATGGTGCTTGGTAAAAAAGCCAAGGTGGGAGAAGCCTTTGCTGAGTATTTAAATTTAGATGATATTATTTTAGAAATTGATAATAAATCTTTATCTAACCGGTCTGATTTATGGGGTCATTATGGTATGGCTCGTGAAATTGGTACTTTTTATGATGAAGAACTTAAAGATTACACAGAATTTTTAAAACCAGAGATAATTGAAGGCTCTGAAAAATTAGATATAAAAGTAGAAGATAAAAAATTATGCCCGCGGTATATGGCTTTGGCGGTTAAAGGAATTAAAGTGGAAGAATCACCGCGTTGGTTAAAAGATCGTTTAGTTGCAATCGGACTTCGTCCAATTAATAATATCGTAGACATTACTAATTATGTCATGTTTGAAATTGGTCAGCCACTTCACGCTTTTTCTAGGGACCAGGTCGCTAAGATTATTATTAGAACCGCTAAAAAAGGTGAGCACATTGAAACTTTAGATGGTAAAGAAAGGGAATTAGACGAAGACATGTTAGTCATTGCTAATTCCGACGGCCCAATCGCTGTGGCTGGTGTTATGGGCGGACAACATAGTGCCATTAGCGATGAGACAACGGAAATTATTATTGAGGCCGCTAATTTTGAGGCGGTATCAATTCGTAAGACAGCTGGAAAATTAGGACTACGTACTGACGCTTCAATGAGATATGAAAAATCTTTGGATCCTAATTTGGCCGAAACTGGTTTACGCCGGGCTTACGCTTTAATCAAGACAATTTGCAAAGACGCTGAAGCTATTAGTGAAATTACTGACATTAGTAATTTTTCAGTTAATCAGGGGCCGATTATTCTAAACTTAAATTGGATTAACGATAAGATTGGTCAAGAAATTCCTGAAAAGCAGATAATAAATATTTTAGAACGACTAGGTTTTGGAGTTGAAAAAAATGAAGATAATTTAAATATCACAATTCCTACTTGGCGAGCCGCTAAAGATGTTTCAATTAAAGAAGATATCTTAGAAGAAATAGTTCGAATTTACGGGTATGATAATATTGTTACAGCCACTCCCCTTATTTCTTTAGATCCACCAGAAGTATTAAGCGAAAGAATTTTGGAACGAAAGTTAAAAAATATTTTATCAGGCAATTTAAATCTAAATGAAGCTTATAATTATTCTTTTGTTGGCGAGAGCCAACTCATGAAATTAAATTTAGATTTTACAAATTATTTAAAATTAGTAAATCCAATTTCTGATCAACAAACATTATTGCGTCAGAATTTAATTGTTGGTTTACTTAGTAGTGTTAGAATTAATCAATTTAATTTTGACGAAGTTCGCTTATTTGAATTAGGACGAGTTTATTTTGACGCCCCAGGAGTATATGATAAAGCTGGTGAAGATAAGGAACGCTTACCTTACCAAGAAAAACGAATTGCTTTTGCTCTATCCGGTAAGAGTGGCGATTATTTTTATGAAGCTAAAGGAATTACTGAAAATTTAATTAAACTAATTTTTGGTGGTTTTTGGGAAACGGAATTTGTAACGGTTGAAGATTTTCCAGCGTATAGTGATAATAAAAAATCAGTTAGAGTTCGGGTTAACAATCATGATCTTGGTTTAATTTCTACTATAAATAATGAAGTTGCTAATAAATTTGGTTTAAAAAATGAAACTGTTACTACGGAATTAAATTTTGCCGAACTCCTGGCATTATTTGTTGCTTGTCCATTTGTTAAATATGAAGCTGCTCCAAAATATCCAAAAATTTCTCGTGACTTAGCTTTTGTAGTCGACAGTGGAATGATGTATAATGATTTAAGAAGAGAAATAAAATCTTTCGATGATTTAATTGTTGCCGTAGAATTATTTGATAGTTATCAGGGGAATAAACTAGGAGAAGATAAAAAAAGTTTAGCCTTTCATGTTATTTATCAATCACTTGAGAGAACTTTGCGGGCGGAAGAAATTGATGAAATTCAAGCTAAATTAATTACTCGCTTAGAAGAAAAATTTAGTGCTCAAATTAGAAACTTTTAAATTTAAATAAATTACAATCTTATGTTCGAAACTTCTAGCGATGTTTTAAATTTGGTATTATCCGTTTGCATCGTTGCACTTACATTCTTTTTATGTTGGGGAATTTATTATTTTGTAGTGGCTGTTCAAAAATGGTACCGCATCACTAAAAAGATTGAGACTGGTGTTGATGACGTTGAGCAAATTATTTCCACAGTTAAAGAAAAACTTCATGGTAGCGCCGCTTATCTTCTAACTTTAGGAGATGTCGCTAAAAAGGTCTTTGATTTTGTTCAAGAAAAAAGATCAGAAGCCAAGGCTCGACCTAAAACTGCTAAAGCAAATACAAAAAAGAAGAAATAAAAAAATCGCCCAATTATGGGCGATTTTTTTATTTTAAAATTAGGAGAACTAAAAACGTTAAGAGCATAAAAATGAATAGACCGATGCCGGTAAAGAATAGTAATTTTACCGCTTCTTTTTTTTGACCATCAAGATAAAGCATTATAGGCTTGCCTAAAACTAGGCCACCAGTTACTAGCGCCGAAAAGATGAAGAGCATCAAAGCGGCCACTGGTGTAACAATGTTTTTATCAGCTTCGCCAAACCAGTTACTAGCCTGATTAAAAAAAGTGGCCAGAAGAAAGACATAAACGAATACTCCAAAAGAATTAGCTACTCCTCGTTTAATTAGGGTTAAATTTTTCATATAATTGTAAATTAATTATTGCGAAGCTTGCCGACAATAATTGGCAGTGTAAGAGTCAAAAAATAATAAATATATATATCTGTTTTGTAATAATTAGCTATATTAAACATTTTAACATTAAAAACATAGTCAAGAATAATAGCTAGTGTCATCCAAATAAAACCTAATAGTATATAAGATTTTAAAGACTCTAAGTTTATTTTTTTTAATAAAACCCAGATAGTAATCGCGGTTCCAATTGGCGTTATAATCCAACCGATTGGTAGATTTGGGGTAGCTATAAAAAATATTATTCCCAAAAAGTAACCAATTAACCAAAGAACGAAACCCCAACCAAAAGAATCTTTTAGAAATTGTTTAGTCATATATTTGTATTATAACAGGTTGTTTTAAAGAGATAAACTTTGTATAAAAAATAGCCCACATTTCTGGGCTATTTTTAATTTGCAGTTATAATGTAATTCGATTACCAAACTTTTTCTTTTTTAACCTTAACTTTTTTCTCAGCAGTCTTTTTAACGGCGATTTTTTTAACACCACCTTTAAAGCCGCATTCCCGATTACTGCATTTAACCGTTTCAGTCTTAGCGTCTTTAATCATTAAAGCGTCGCACTTAGGACAAGTTTCGCCAGTTGGTTCACCGTAATAAGCATTTTTACAAGTTGGGTAATTATCGCAAGCATAGAAAGCGCCACGCTTACTAAATTTTTTAACAATGTTACCATGTTCACAAACTGGACATTTTACATCGGGCGCGTCACTAGTCTTTATATTCTTAATATTCTTACATTTTGGATAAGCTGTGCAAGCGAGAAAAGCACCATATCTACCATTTTTAACCGCCATGTCAGCACCGCATTTATCGCATTTTTCGCCAGCATATTTTAGCGTTAGCTCAGCTAACTTAGTATTTTCTGGAGTGGCTTCTTTAGTCTTATCAACTAATGATTTAATATTTTTACAAGCGGGAAAACCGCTGCAGGCCAAGAACTTACCGTAACGACCAGTTTTAATAATCATGTTAGCGCCACATTTGTCACATTTTTCTTCAGTAGTTTCTTCGGGCATAATATCCGTTTTATTTATTTCCGCGTATTTAGCCTCTAAATTACCGTGGAATTTATCGTAG
>Ga0302208_10000927_pt1 | contig 13179 bp, 9 predicted proteins | sample II_Fen_E2_3_FD_194577 | JGI IMG/M metagenome (GOLD analysis project Ga0302208, IMG submission 194577) | Peat permafrost microbial communities from Stordalen Mire near Abisko, Sweden - II_Fen_E2_3 | ecosystem: Environmental > Terrestrial > Soil > Wetlands > Permafrost | place: Sweden: Abisko...
TGAATACGAAGAATCCAATATATTTGCGACGCTTTAGTAATTGTCTTTAATTTGCGTAACCTAACCTTTTCTTTCTTTTGAAAAGCTGTCTTCATCTGCCGGAGACGGCTTTTTTATTTTTGCTAATTCAAAAGTAAATCTATACAGGATTATAGACCGAACCCGCTGTTTCTGGACCTACTGTAAGTTGTCCCGACTGAATGTTTTTTGTACTTTTGTGGCTTTTAAAAACGAATTTGCCTTTTGGTAATAAAAAACAAGGTAGAGGAGTTTTTGATTAGTGCTATCATCATGTGCCAAAGTTTAAACCGAATTAAATAATTTAGTAATGAATGTACCTGCTTGGTTAAGAAAAATCATCTCGCATCCTTTTTTCAAAAGTTCAAAAACACATATCTTTTTGTGGCTACTGATCTTGCCACTACTTGCAATGTTCAAGGACGCGAATAATTTCATGATCTTTCGGGGAGTATTTTGGCATACCATTCATAAATTACCACTTTATGTGGCATATCCTGCCGAGTATGATGATTTAAATCATTATGGAGTTTTTTTCAGTACCATTGTAGCTCCTTTTTCGCTGCCGCCTGTTTGGTTGGGAATGTTCTTATGGTTAGTGGCATTGAGTGCAATTCTATATTTTGCAGTAAAGAACCTGCCTGAAGCAAATAAGTTGTTTATTTATTGGTTTTGCGCCAACGAATTACTGACAGCACTTTACATGCAGCAATTCAATATTGCAATAGCAGCCTGTATATTGTTTTCGTTTCTGTTTATAGAAAAAGAGAAAGATAGTTGGGCAGCTTTTTTCATAATGTTGGGAGTGTTTGTAAAATTGTATAGTATCGTTGGTTTGGCATTTTTCTTTTTTTCGAAAAACAAAACGAAATTTATCGGTAGTTTGCTGATGTGGTCTGTTGTATTTTTTGTTTTGCCTATGTTGATCTCATCTCCGTCTTACGTATTGGGGCAATACGTGGACTGGCTGCGTGTGTTGTCTGAGAAAAACGACTCCAATATGTTTGCGGTTCATCAAAACATTTCACTGCTGGGGATGATACGGAAAATATCAGGAATAGCTACTTATTCCGATTCTTATATTATTGCTGTTGGCATGGTGCTTTTTGCTCTTCCATATTTACGTTTTAAGCAATATGCTAATCTCTCATTCCGGTATTTTATATTAGCATCAGTTTTGCTTTTTGTTGTTCTATTCAGTACCGGTAGTGAGTCCAGTGGTTATATTACCCCTTTGATAGGAGTTGCTATTTGGTATACAGCTGCATCCTGGAAACGTGGTAAATGGGATCTGGCTCTTCTTATATTTGTGTTTGTAATTACCAGCCTGTCGCCGACAGACATTTTTCCACACATTATACGGAAAACTCTGATAAAACCATATGCTTTGAAAGCTCTACCTTGTACGTTGGTGTGGCTTAAACTATGCTATGAGCTTTGTACTCGCGATTTTTCGGCAAAACAGTTAAACTCTGAGAGTGAAGTGAAAGTAACTCTTAAATCTGCATAGTTTTTGGACTGATTTTTAATTGAGTTTGTTCACAGGATGAATGAAAAAGTGGATGTAGGCTTGTTGCTCTGATTAAAAGTGTATAAAATACGCTTAAAACTTGGAAGTTTGATTGGAATAGGGTAATTTTGCTCCCCCATTTAATGTCGTTCTTGATGAATTCAATAAAATTTTTCTACCAAAACAAAAAATACTTTGCTTCTGCTTTTCTTTATTCCTGCTTTAGTCTGATTTTTAGCACATGGGTTACCTATATTCCACAAGTAGCCGAAAAGCTTGGAATCTCAGAAGGAAGAATAGGTAAAGCAATATTTTTTTCAGCTCTGGGTGCCTTTGTCATGATTCGAATCTGCCGTCACTTTGTTGATAGGGTAGGGGTTGGTCGATATACTTTCTTCGCATTAATTGCCTACATTGTTTCTTTTTATGGTCCTTTCCTGGCTAATAGCTATAATACGTTATGCATTAGTCTGTTTTTATTCGGCATGTGTGGATCTTCTTTTGCTATTTCGCTGAACTCACTAACAGCCACAATTGAAAAGCAGGATGAAATCTATATAATGTCAAGAAGTCATGCTTTTTGGAGTATCGGGGGCATGATAGGTGCTGCTACAGGTAGTTTTTTTGCTGTCCTTTTGCACAATCCGATTTTACATATATCCATTCTCGTTGCAATTATTTTGATTATTCATCTGAGGTTCAAATCATTTTATTGTAATCGTAAGGGCGAAGTTGTACAGCAGGAAAAGCGACACAAGAAGAATTTGAAACCATTATACGCTATAGCCGTTATCGGGCTTGTTACAATGGTTTCCGAAGGGGCTATTGCCGACTGGAGTGCATTGTATATGAAAAAAATAATCTTCCTGGATATGCAATATGTTGGTCTTGCATACGCAGCTTTTTCATTTGCAATGATGATTGGACGTTTTACCGGTGATGCCTTAAGTCTTAAGCTGGGTTCGTGGAGGTTGATAACATATTCAATCCTAACCGGAATAATAGGATTTGTGCTGGTGTTGATTCTTAACCCTGTTGTTTCCATTATAGGTTTTTTTGTAGTAGGTATTGGCTTCTCGGTAGTTGTGCCTGAAGTATACAGATTAGCTTCACAGGTGCAAGGAATACAAACAGCCGATGGAGTCTCGTTTATTGCAGCTACTTCTAATATAGGTTTTCTTGTTGGCCCTGTAATGTTAGGTTTTGTGGCTGATTTCAGGTCTCTGCATTTGAGTTTTATGCTGCTTACAGCATTTGTTAGTCTTGCTTTTTTTATTGCTTTTACAAAAAATTACCGATTTAAAAAGTACTCATTATCTAAAGCAGAGTAATTACCTTTAAAGATGAAGTTAATTCTTGTATTTATAACAATTAAGTAGCAAAAAAAACTACAAAAATGTATCAATGTAGAAAATAATACTTATATTCGCCTAGTGGTTCTTTATTTGAAAAGTATTAACGAATATTTACTCAAATGAAAAAGGTCGTAGATGAAAGTATTAAGCAAAGGACAGAATGTAGCAAGGATTTCTGTTGCTTGAAAAACGGGAAATGTTCCTGTTTGAATATGAAAATCGACAGGTTTTTATCTGGAGATATTTTATTTATTAATTGCCAAGATGAGTCCTGTGAATACAGAATGATTTTTGGTAACTCTGTTATTTGTAAGTGTCCCACCAGAATGGAGATTTTTAAAAAGTACAATCTCTAGGGTATGAAAAAGAATCATTATACCATACAATAAAAAATTACATAAACCAGTCAGGCAGTAATTATAAAAATAAAAGGAGACAAAGTTCAATCGAGCTTTGTCTCCTTTTATTTTTATAATATGTTTGTTCTTAGGCTATAGCATCTTCTATTTACCTGCTCTTTTATACAGTCAATTATGCATCTGTTACTAGACCAGAGCCAACCATTCGTCCCAGTTTTTATCCATTCATCCCAGCTGATAGTCCTTTTGTCACATAGTTTCGCAATACATCCCAGTTCTTTTCCGGTCTAATTTCTTTCATATACGTTTGCACAATAAAAATTTTAATGCAACAACAAATGAAAAAAATGTCTTTACTCTTATTACTCCTTTATGCCGGAGTATTTAGCAGTTTTGCTCAACAGTTTAAGGTGGAAGGTAAGGTGCTGAATGAACAATCTAAACCGCTGCCTAATGCCAATGTTTTTATAAAAGGAACCATCGATGGTGCCTCTACTGACTCGTTAGGAAATTTTAGTTTTACAACCAATAAACAGGTTGAAATGACATTGTGTGTACGAATGCTTGGCTATGCAGAATTCAATACACAAATTTCGGATAAAAAATCAACAGCATTGGTACTGAATATGAAACCGGATAACATTACATTGGATAATGTAGTGGTTTCTGCAGGTAACTTCAGGGTGAAAGGGAATAGCCAGTTTGGAAAAATGTCTGCTGTTGACATTGTCACTACAGCCGGATCTACAGGAGATTTATATCATTCGCTACGGACGCTACCGGGTGCTCAAATGGTTGGTGAAAGTGGTAAGTTGTTTATTCGGGGAGGGGATAGTAATGAGTCGCAAACGTACATTGATGAAATGCACGTGCTCTCACCTTATACTGCCACCGGCGATAATATGCCGGTTCGAGGGCGCTATTCACCTTTTATGTTTGAGGGAATCAATTTTTCCACCGGTGCCAGCTCATCAGAATACGCTCAGGGGCTTTCGAGTGTGTTAGCGCTCAATACCAAAGATGTTAGCCCGATTATCAAAATTGGAGTGAATGCCTCTTCTGTTGGATTTAGCGGAGGTGGAACCCGCGCATTCGAAAAAGGATCAGTTTCTTTGAATCTCGATTATCAAAACGTCAAGCCATATTATTCCATTGTACCTAACAAATATGACTGGGTAAAACCATATCAGCTTTTCTCCGGAAGTGGACAAATTCGGTTCAATCCAAATCAGACTACTGTTTTCAAAACTTTTGTAGGATACGATAAAACTTCCTTTATTCAACATATTGCTTCATCAACTAACCAACCTACAAGAAATTTAGCATTCAACGATGAAAATTTTTATCTGAATTCCACTTTTCAGAAAACCACGGAATCGGGTTATAAAATTTTTGCAGGAGGAGCATTTTCTCTCAAAAATCAGCATGTAGATGATGCGCTCATAGCAACTGATTCATATCGGAATAAGGAATGGGAAATTCATTTAAAAACCAAAGTAAGCAAACGTTTTGCCGATTTTCTCCGGTTGAATGTTGGATTGGAAAATTTCTTTCGGCATAACGACATAGTTTATTCTTATGCCTCAACCGTTCATACGGACTCAATAAATCATTCAATCAGTGCTTTATTTGCATCTGCCATTTTCAATATAAACTCAAATCTATATGCTGAGCTTTCGGACAGGGTGGAATATACCAGCATTAATAATATGTGGAGGTCAAATCCGCGTTTGTCTCTTACTTACAATATGAAGAATGGCGTCCACTTCTCGGGCGTAGTGGGTCAATATACCCAACTTCCCGAAAACAAATATCTGTTGACCAAGAATGATTTGCGCACTGAGAACTGTATGCAATATGTTGGAGGCATATATTACGAAACAAAAAACAAAGTTTACAGAGCCGAGACTTACTATAAAAAATACAATGATCTTGTACTTGAGCAATCATCTTCTCTCACCTCTGACGGCTACGGTTATAGTAAGGGGCTGGATTTATTCTTTAACGATCGGGCATTATTCAAGGGTTTTGAATACATGTTGGCGTATTCTTTCAATCTGGCTAAAAGGAAGTACCTGGACTATACCGAGCTATCAACACCTCAATATGCCACTATTCATAATGCTACAGTTTCAATCAAATATAATATACCTGCTTTGAAAAGTATTTTGGGCGTGACTAATAGATTTGCCAGTGGCAGGCCCTATCATGATCCGTCAAAGAGCGGTATTATGAATTCAACTACCGGATTTTACAACAGTGTGGATTTGAGCCTCACATATCTGGTGAGTCAGAAGGTAATTATTTATACTTCAGCAACCAATCTGTTGGGACGACAAAACACCTATAATTACAACTTTACTAATGACACAACTAATCCGGATAGGTATATGAAAACGCCTGTAACCGACTCCAGTAAGCGTTTCTTTTATATAGGAATATTTATTACTCTCAGTGGAAAAACCGCCTACGATGTTTCAAATTTCTAATTATTAATATCTAAAATTCAATTAAAATGAGATCAATTAAATGTTTTTTGAGTAGCTTATTACTCATGTTGTCGATTGTTGTTTCGGCGCAGGATTTTGCACCGGTAGTTCATAATGTAAACAAAGCGCAGGAAGTCTCTGATTACATTCAAGTCAGAAGTCAGCTAGAAAGATTCCAGCTTGCTCAGCCTCAGCTGTCACTTGCAACATATTATCTGACCTACGTGGATATTCAGTTATCTTTGGTTACTCCGGATGCTGATAAAAAGACTAAGTATCTTGCTGAAGCAGAAACTTATCTGAACAAACTTTCCGAATTGAAAGACATAGATAAATCTGAAGTTTTCACACTGAAAGGGCTGAGATTATATGCACTTATGGCTTCTGACCCTCAGGTCAATGGTCCAAAATATTCGGGAGAAATAATCAGTGTATATGCCACCGCACTAGCAATAAACCCGAACAATCCCAGAGCAATTATCTTGGCTGCTTTATTTAAAGATGACATGGCTAAATATTTACATAAAACTTACGAAAGCTTTCCGAAAGACATAGAGAAAGCTTCAGTTCTTTTTGCCGCTCAGGATTCAACAATGCTCACACCTACCTGGGGAAAGAGTTGGGTAGATTTTGCGTTGAGTAAAAAGTAAATCAGTTTTTTATCTATTGGAAATTTTCAGTTCCGATTTGCAACCCGGTAGCAGCGATGTTATAAAAAGGTTACAAATCGGAGCTGAATTTGTCATATTTCACTATATAAATAGCTCTTTAGTGCATGCTTGTGCAAAATTATAATAACTGAATGATTATTGTTGTTATATTTGTTTTTCAGGCTTCAGCAAGTTGTTTTTTGTGATGATAAAATGAAAGAAATCACCATTAAAACAACATAATTATGATCCCAGACGATTAAAAGCTAAAGGCCCCAAACGAATTTATTTTATCATTTTTGCTTTGACCCGATTATGAACTTAATTATTCAAAATTACAATCTGTTGGTTGATGATTATCAGCTAATTGAAGAAAGTGTGACAGAAACAAATATTCAAAAGAAAGGAGAAATCCTGCAGAGCATCTTTTCTATACTAGCTGCCTGTGAAATTAAGCCTACTAAGGTAAAAAATGCCGTACCGGCGCATAAATTATTAGAGAAAACGAAGTGTCTCCAAGCTCAGATAGTAAAGCTGAAAAGCGTGGAAAGCTCGTTGGAGGCGAAAGAATTTCTGGATATTCTCATTAAACGCAAACTGAAATTAGAGGAGAAGTTACATAAATTCAGTGCAAAGAAAAAGCTTAAGTTTCCCGTAATAAAGAAGAAAAAAATAGACAAGGATAAGATATACAGGAAATTTGATAAATACTTTTACAAACTCATTGAACGCTTGTCGATAGAAAGTATTGAGGATGCAGAAGATATATTAAGCGTTCAGGTGAAATTCAATAAGTTTCAAACTATTGTGGAGGTTTTGTCGTACATAGATAAAATTGATAGAACTAAGCTTGAAAAGTTGAGACTTTATCAGGAAGCTTTCGAAGAAATACTGAATTTCGAAGCTTTAATTCAGAATATGAAGAAATTCTACAAAAAAGCAAAGCCTGCAGAAGAGGCTATTATTGAAACTCTTGAGCTGACTCAAAATGTGTTAATCGAAGGTTTTGATAATCAGAAAGGGGTGATAATAAATGATTGCAGAGCTGTCATTCTTCTGAAATAATATTATTAAAACGAACCCGTCAAGCTGACTCTAATCTGCTTAACGGGTTTTTGTTGAATAGTTTATAAACGAGTATCTTCCAATTCTACACTCTGGTTAACCAGATTCTTATCTTTCCATTTCATATAAAGCATGTGTATAATCCCATCACTCAATCCGATAGTAGGTACGATTATGCTACCGGCTCCGACGCTCTTTGCCACCTCGGTATAAATATCCGCTGCCAGCGTTATCACGTCCGCCCTATCTGGTTTTAATTTGAAAGTGGCTCTGCGTTCATCTACTGTAAGAGCTTTTAGTTTAGTATTTAGTTCTTCCAGTTTTAAGATGGAGAGCTTATTGTTTTTGCGAACTTTGGCCAGTGTGTTTAATTTTATGATGTTTCCACCCGACCCAATGATATCATTGAATTTATACAATACTTTTAGTTCCGATAGATCGGCGTTTAATCTCTCGTATTCTTCACTTTTTACTTTATTATTGAGTAGTCTAACCGTCCCGATATCGTACGATTTAGACTCAATCAGTTCTCCTTTTGTTATCACACTTATCTCGGTACTACCTCCGCCTACGTCTACGTATATGTAATTTAAATCTTTATTTAAACTGTCAGCAAAATGACTTTCGTAAATAATGGCTGCTTCTTCTTGCCCGGATATGATTTCTATTTTTATATTTGTCTCTTTACTGATTTCTTTGACTAATTCTTTCGCATTTTTTGCATCTCGCATTGCTGCGGTGGCACAGGCTCTGTAGTCAGTAATATCGTAAATTTTTATCAATTGTTTGAAGGCTTTCATTAGTCTTACTAATTGCTTTGCTTTCTCGGTGCTTATTTTCCCGGTGACGAATGACTCCTGACCCAAACGGAGAGGAACGCGAACCATTAATACTTTCGTAAATGTTTCTGTCGAATCTCCGGGCTCTATACTTTTTATCAAAAGACGAACAGCGTTAGAACCTATGTCTATGGCTGCAAATTGAATACTACTCATATTTATCTATTGTTGGTTGTTAGTTATAAGCTTGACTGTTCATCAAACAAGCTCTTTTCATAATTGTTTTTGTACAGAAGGTACAGTTCCTCCTGCGATCTGAAGGGAGCTTCGTCATCGGAGCCATTTATATTGTTTTTTCCTGACCCATCAATAATTCGTGCTTTCACGTTGTCTTTCAGTCCAAATTCTATGATTGTTTTGAGCTGCTTCTGAATTTCCCGGTCATAAATCGGAGTGTATACTTCCACCCGGTTGTCCAGATTACGCGACATCCAATCGGCTGAGCCGATATAATACCGCTCTTCACCTCCATTGGCAAAAATCAGTATTCTCGAATGTTCCAGATGACGGTCGATAATACCCAGTGCTTGAATGTTTTCACTAATGCTTTTAATGCCAGTAGTGATTGAGCAATTACCCCGCACCAGCAGTTTTATTTTTACGCCTGCACTTGATGCCTCATATAGCTTTTCCACTATTTTCTCATCTACAATGTGGTTTATCTTACAATAGATATAAGCAGGTATGCCTTTTTTTGCATTATCTATTTCGGCTTTTATTAAGCTGATTATTTTCTTACGCATGTATTGCGGAGCAACAATCAATTGTTTAAACGTAGGATTGAGATACGGTTGCTCTAGAAATTCAAAAATACTTTCCACTTCATCAACAATGGCTTTATGAGCTGTCATCAAGGTAAAATCTGTATAAACCGTTGCGGTACCTTCATGAAAGTTACCTGTGCCTATACAAGCTATGTTTCCTTTGCGGGCAGAGATGTGAGCCAGCTTTGAATGTACTTTAAGACCCTCTACTCCCAATATCACTTTAATCCCTGCATCTTGCATTTTCTTTGCCCAGTTAATGTTCGATGACTCGTCAAATCGTGCCAACAACTCAACCATAGCTGTCACTTTTTTCCCGTTCATAGCAGCACATATTAATGCCTTGATCACTTTAGAGTTTTTGGCTAAACGGTATATGCTGATTTTAATCTCTTTTACATCAGGATTTATGGCAGATTCGCGCAAAAGTCTAATAAAGTTATCGAAGCTATGATATGGAAAATGCAGATACTGATCTTTTCTGCGAATAAGTGATATTAAACTTACTGACTCATCAAATGTCAGAATAGGGATTGGAGGATGGCTTACATATTTCAGTTCCTCACGTTTAAGTGACGGAAACGATATCAAATCTTTCAGATTGTGATATCTGCCACTACAAATATGTACATCATTCTTGTTTATTCTAAGAAGCTTTTGTGTAAATCGAAGTAAATCGGTTGGTATTTCCCTGTCGTAAACAAATCGAACAGGAAGACCGCTTTTTCTGCTTTTTACCGCTTTTGATACTTTATCCAACACACTTTGATAAGCCCGGTTATCAAGCTCCATTTCTGCATCTCGTGTAATCTTAATCGTGTATGCTTCGTATTTGTCATGGTTGAATTGTGCAAAGATTCGTGGCAAGCAAAAACGGATTACATCATCCAGAAACATTATACAATCTTTACCATCTACCTTTGGTAAGACTAAAAAACGGGAGAACTCTCCGGTGGGTATTTCTATTAAAGCATATTCTTTTCTGTTTTTTTTGTCAGATTTCAAGGAATCTGAAATTTTTACAGCCAGGTAAATGCTTTTGTCATTTAGTTCCGGTTGTACCAGCATACGAGTGACTAGAATAGGAAAAAGCGAGTTCATCAATTCTTCACGGTAAAAAGCATCTACGAATTCTTCTTGCTGTGCTGATAGTTGTGATTCATTTATTAAAAAAATATTCTCATCTTGAAGTTCTTGGTGTAACGCTTGAAAGGTTGCTTCAAAATCTTTGTTATACACTTCATTTAATCTGAGAACTTTTTTTAGTGTTTTATGTGAATCGATATTTACATGATGAATAGTCTCTTCTATTTCTACCATGCGGCGAAGAGTTGCAACACGAACACGAAAGAATTCATCTAGATTGTTGGAGTAAATGCCCAAAAAACAAAGTCGTTCAAGTAAAGGATTTGTTTTATTGGCAGCCTCGTCTAGTATTCTCCGATTGAAATACATCCAACTGACATCCCTGTTTATGATGTAATTTTTTCGCACTTTTCTAATCATATAATATTCGAATTTAATGGAATTTGTATATTAAATTGAGTCGCTCAGAAAATTTCTATAAGCGACTTATAAACGTACTGTCCAGTATGACATATTAGTAAATTGCTGTTTTCAACAAAGATAGCATTTAAAAATCGTAATATGTAGGTAAATTGGATTCTTCATTGATATTCTCGATAAATAAGTAGTTTTGTGTTACAACTTTATGAAACTTTTGAATTGCAATGAATTGCACGTCGATTTTTTTTGATAATTTTGCAACTTTCATACCAAAAATAAATTTCGTATCAATATCAAGATATAGTTTATGAAATTCGTACGGCTTGTTCTATTTTCGCTATGTTTATTTCTTGTATCATGTTCTTCTACGGATGGAGAGTTGATGCGAGCCGATAAACTTATGGAAACAGCTCCTGATTCCGCTTTAAGTATATTGAAACGGATTATACCTGAAAAATACAAGCTAAAACAAAACCGTGCATTGTATGCTCTCCTGATGAGTCAGGCCTTGGATAAAAATGATATCAAAGTGGAATCTGACTCCCTGATTAAAATAGCCACTGCTTATTATGATGAAGATGAGCCTGTGAGAGCTGCTTATGCTTATTTGTATCTTGCTCGTTGTGAGAAGAATCAGGGAAATACCCGAAATCAGGCCATGGCTTTATTAAAAGCTCAGGATTTTGCATCAAAGTGTAATGACCCCAAATTACAAGGTCTTGTATACACCGACAAGGCAGATATGTATCAGAGTCAGGATAATAACGATAGCTGTATCGTTTATAACAAGTTAGGCCTTAGAGCTTTTCAAAAAGTAAGTGATCTTAGAAATTCAGTCTTAACCCTTATCGGAATTGGATGTGGCGAAAGACTAAATGAAAGCTATGATAGCGCAACTTATTACTACTCTCTTGCTGAAAAAATGGCTACTCCACTTCATGAAAATCTTATCACTTCATCAATCTATAGAAACCTGAGTGTTGTGGCTTATAAACAAAAGAACTTCAAGCTTGCGTTGCAGTATCTTAGATTAGTCCCAATAACCAACGACACATTATATGACTATAATAAATGGTATATGATTGGGAGAATGTTTGTCAAATCGGACCAATTAGATTCTGCGAGAATATACCTCAACAAAGTAAAGAGTCCGGGAATTATGTCTGTCGACTATTATAAACTTTGGCAAGAGTTATACGAAAAGCAAGGACGTTTAGCCGAATCTTTGTATTATGCAAAAAAAGTAGCAGTATTAAAAGATTCGATTCAAAATCAGGCACTAAAAACTAGCTTTGCTGGAATGGAAAAGAAGTACAGGTTTGAGCGGTTATCAGTTGAGAATAAGAATCTGATAATAGAGAACAAGCAGAACGGAATTATTCTTTTAGTAGCACTTTTATTGCTAAGTATTTTATGTATTGTACTATTATTCTGGAGGATTAAATCTAATAAACGGAAGCTGATAGTTCAAAATCAGATGTTAGAGCAAGAAAGGTCCTTAAAGGAAAAAGAGAAGGAAAACAACTTCTTGCTGCAACAACAAATGAAGATGCAGCATTTATTACTAAAGAACGTTGAACAATACAGATCGCGGGCTATAAAGAGATCATCAGCATCGGAAGTTGAAAAGACTGTTGGAGCTAAAAGTTCTAAGATAGACACATTTTATGAAGAACTGATGAGTCATATTGATTTGACTCATCGCAATATTTCCATTCGTTTGAAAGCTGCTTATCCAAATTTGACTAAGAGGGATATTTTAATCTGTTGTTTACTCCTTGCCAATTTTGACACCGGTATGATTGCAACTATTCTCGATGTTCAATCGGAGTCTATTAACATACATAGAGGGCGTTTACGCAAGAAGCTCAATTTGCAGAATCAAGATAACTTTCTCCAATTCCTTCGCTCATTTTGAGTGTTTTTCAGGTTAATTATTAATATAAAAAGTGGTTGTATATATAGCCACTTTTTTTTATGTTGGTAATCTATTGATTAAAAGACATATAAACACACTTAAAAAATGCTGATGTATATAAAATAAATATTGCTGTTTTCGTATTTTGAGTTTCTTTTTTGCGTTACTTTGCAACACAAATAATAAATCAAAATAAATATGAATGCAATTAATTTTATTTTTGAGTCTGGAAAAGCAGTTCAATTATTAAACATTGAAAAACCTACAGATGATCCTAAGGGTGATAATCCTGTTGTTCCTGTTCCACAGCCCAAATAGTGCTTTTATTTGTTTGGCTTTAATATTTATAGTGTTATGAACATATCAAACCTTACATGTTAATCTGTTTTTACAAAGTACCTCAACACCTAGACAAGAGTTGTCGAATCCTCGATGGCTTTTGTCAAGGTTGAAAGGGAAGTTTTCTCGATTTCGTTGAACCACATCTTAACAAAGATAGTGGTTTTTTTATTGCTAATACTCCACAAAAAAATGACAAAGTGTCTATGATACAATACAGACTTCTGAAGCTGGATAAGAATCGGATCAATGTAAATATCAGGTGGAGTAAGACTATTATGGGATCAATGTAAATATCAGGTGGAGTAAGACTATTATGCAAAAAGATTAGCTAGCCTAAAGATAAAGAATGGAATATCTCTCACTC
>Ga0302208_10000929_pt1 | contig 13168 bp, 10 predicted proteins | sample II_Fen_E2_3_FD_194577 | JGI IMG/M metagenome (GOLD analysis project Ga0302208, IMG submission 194577) | Peat permafrost microbial communities from Stordalen Mire near Abisko, Sweden - II_Fen_E2_3 | ecosystem: Environmental > Terrestrial > Soil > Wetlands > Permafrost | place: Sweden: Abisko...
TTAGGTATTTTGTCAAGCGGTGTTGTTGCAATTCCAACTTCATTGATGGGTAACATTATTCCCGAGACAAATAACAAACAGCTAAATTGCGGATACATTAAGATGGATTGGGGTAAAACGGAACTTTACATTTTTACTGACGGACACATGGTATTGGAAAATCCGCAACCCACCTTTGCTCCTCAAATTGACGCTACCACCTTCAGGTCAGAATTGGAGAAACTACATCTGGGCAACAAAGCGATTGATATGGCCATTAATATTATGGCTATCAAAACAAAGGACAAAACTATATTGATCGACTCCGGATTGGGCAATCATTTCGGAGCAAGTCAGGGCTGGTTACTGGAAAACCTGCAAAGCGCAGGAATCAGTGCAAATAGTGTCACAGATATTCTTATTACCCATGCTCACAGAGACCATATAGGGGGACTTGTCAGCAAAAATAATACAATCGTATATCCGAATGCACGCTATTATATGGCAAAAGCGGAATATGATTTCTGGATGTCAGACAACCCTGATTTCTCCAAAAGCAAACTAACTGATGAACAGAAAAAAGGAACAATAGCTTTCACAAAAAAAATTTTAAACCTCACAAAGGATAAGCTGAATTTATTTAGCCCCGGCGACACGCTGTTTTCTATCGTAAATACAGAGTTAGCCGAAGGCCATACACCCGGTCATACTATTTACAGCATTTCTTCCGAAGGAAAATCAATCAAAAATATAGTGGATGTATTTCACTCTCCTTTGCTTATTACAAATCCTGAATGGGGTATCGAATTTGATATTGATTTTGAGCAAGGCATCCGGACCAGAACGAAGGTTTTGGAAGACTGTTATGCCAACAAACGATTAATCATGTCTTCCCATTTGCCTTGGCCGGGATTAGGTTACATTGACAAACGGGAAAAATACTTTTGGGCTCCGTTATACTATTCCACACCAAACGAAATTAAAATCTAAAGCCTCCATGCGACTGTATCAAAAGTACGCAAACAAAGCAAAACCTATTGCAGACATGCCACACGATGAAATTCGTGAGGCAGCAGCAGAGTAATGTATATTCCCATTGTAGATTAGTTTACGTCCTATATTTACTCCAATTAATTTGACTTAGTTGAAAATAAGAAAGAATCAATAATGCAAATACACCTAAGACAATACAAAGTGTAACAAAATTTGCCATTCTATTTTTTTGCTTTGAATAATTTTTAAATTCCTTTTCGTGTAATTTCCATTTGTCCTTGTATATAAGAATATAATAATTAAAAATGGCAATAATTATTACCAATGGTATTGCCCATATTTTAGGATCAACATTAGGTGTTGGATTTTTTGTAAATATTTCAATTTGCAATACTATTATAAACAATACAAAATATTGCAGCGTTTGTAAAACCAATCCCGCTTTCCAATCTTCCCAACCATCATTAGACAATGAATGAAAGAATTGATACAGTTTATAAAAGAATAAATAATAAGCTTTTTTGAATTTTTCCACGATTAAAAATTTCTATACAAATTTCAAGTTTTTCCTAATATTTCTTGATACTGCTGTAAAAGTTTATCATTCATTTCTGCTACATCCCCTACCACACAATTTCATCGCATGGCAACAATATTAAACCAACACAACACTCAGCACCCTTTTCTCCCGCAGAACCGATTGCTTACATGCCACACGATGCAGTTGTGCGGCAGCGGAGTTAGGCTAAGTATATTTTATTCGAATAATCTATTTTCATTTCCATCAATATTTCTTTTTGCATCATCCACCATATACGTTGTTTTACAACCAGAACAGAATAAGTAATATTCATAGTAATATGTCTGTCCCGTTTTAATAGCCTTCTTTTTAGTTTGTTTTTTCACGACCTTCACTCCACACTTTCTACAAAAATCACCTTCATTTTGTACCTTTGTTTTCATATTATATTCGTGATTGTTTGTTCTAATATGAGCGGAATTCAAACTTTCTTCAGTTTTATAACCTATATCATTCAATAAATTTTCTCCATTTAAGGCTTTATTAGCAAGTTCATCACATCTTTCGTTTTCCAAATGACCCGCGTGTCCTTTTACCCAATTGAATCTTACTTCTTGTTGATTTTCTATAAGAAATAATAGTTTTTCCCATAAATCATGATTTAAAGCCTTTTCCTTTTTTGTTCTAAACCAATCATTTGCTTTCCATTTTTTGGCCCAACCGTTGTTGATCCCATCCACTACATAACGTGAATCAGTATAGACATTTATAATTGATTTAGTCTTTAATTTTTCAAGACCAGATATCACACCCATCAATTCCATTCGATTATTTGTCGTCAATAGGTATCCTTCACAAAATTCTTTCTTATATCCTTTATATGACAATATAACTCCAAATCCACCTCGTCCGGGATTAGGCTCTGCACCGCCATCTGAATAAAGGTCTATTTCAGGTATTTCTTCACAATTCATGGTATGCTTTTTATATTTTGCCTAACAATTTATATCGGCAACTAGGTGTCCTTATATAAACTTTAGCCTCTTGTTATTATCCATTATAAAGCTTTAGCCCCCCCCTATCGCACAATTGCATCGCGTACCAACAACATCAAATCAATACAATATTCAGCACCTTCCCCCCCATAATCTATTACACTATTATATACACAGCATTCTGCTTTAAAGACGATTTCTTCTTCAACAGGATTGTTGTGTATGTAATTATAGGTCAGTTCAAGTACGCTCCACAAAAGTGCGCCAGCGGAGAGTTATTTTATTAATTCATCTATAATCTTCTTTTGTCTTTGCTCAATTATATGAGGACTCCAACTATCGTAATTTATAAAAATCTTTCCGCTTGGAAATATATCAATCCTCCCCTTTAAATAAAGATTCTTCTTTTCTGAAAAATCAAGGTTACCTAAAGATGAATTTTTTCGTTTGCTGATCAAAATAAGATTACCCAATTTGTGTTTATAATTTTCTATTTCTAATTCTGTAAAATCAGATACCCAATTGCTACCATTAGATGGATTCTGAGGCAAAACATGCTCAACGCTTATGGTTTTATAATTTGAAAGATGAACAGTATTGTCTCCTAATAAATACTCATATTTCAATAGAATATATCGCGCAAACCGACGTCCGTAAACATCTTCATTTAGAATTGTCCGTAATTGATTTTTGTCTACTTTGAAAAAATCTCGATTTTGAAAAATAGAGTTAGGACTATTACTAACTTCTATTGCTTTTAATATTGTATTCATATTGTCAATTCTTTGTGTTGGAGTAGACTGTAAAATCCAATCAGAACTGAATTTAAATTCCAAATCATTTAAGAATTCATACAATTGAGACATACCAAATTTTTTATAGAACAACATTACAGGTGGAATCCAATCACCAGAAGGTAAACCAATGTCCATAATTGTCAAAAGATTCTTATATTCATTAGATAAGCTATCACCATTAGTTAATCTAATAATTGTATCGTATATTTCTTTAATCTTTGTAATAAAGTCAATCGTTTCCTTTCCCTTTTTTAACAACTTCTTTTTATAGACATTATCTTCAAACTCATCAAGAAGATTTAGTCTTGCTTTTTCTTTTACAAGAATCGTTCGTATAAATGATAAAAATCGATCAAAATCTTCACCTAAGTCACCTTCAATTTGTTCCCATTTTTTAGCATACGTATCACGTTCCTTTTCGTCTGCGATTTCGCCGATGTTAATAGATTTCAATATATCCGCGCTAGTCAACGGAATCCCTCTATTATTAAGAATGGTAAACATTCTAAAAGCATCTTCCCTGCTTTCTGTTGAAACATATATAAAAACTGGATGAAGACCCAAAAACTCACCAAAATTTTCTAATTCTTGTTGCGATTTCTCAGTAAAAAAAGTTGCAATAGTCTGAATGGCATTAGCCATATGAGATATTGAAACATTATTACTATCTTTTAAAGTCTTAACATCCGGTTTCAATGTCCCTTTATCTTCTAATATATAGCTTTTAATAAAAGACTCAACATTATCTCTGATTTTATAGATTAGCCGAATACGCTCAGGAATGCCTTTATATCTATTTTCCTTTTGAAAAATCCTATCATGACAAGCTTCTTTCAAATCTGCGTTTGATGTAATATCACGAATTACAGACATCATTATAAAGAAAGTAGTCAATCTTTGCTGACCATCTAAAACTTCATACTCATCAAACTTTTTCTCAAGAGTTTTCTTCAATACTAAAGAGCCAAGAAAATACTCATCTTCTGGGCGGTTAATAAATGCAAACCATAAATCATCTAATAGGTCTTGAATATTATCAGACTCCCATACATAAGACCGTTGATACTCAGGTATAAGAAACCAAAAATCAGTAAAAACTGAATGTAAATCTTTTTTCTCTGCAATTATTTTATTTTCCATTGTTTATAATATTAGTGTAATTCTTTTTATAATCCGACTAAAAATTCATATCCTTTCTCTTTCCGCGCAATCACATCGCATGGCAACATCATTAAACCAACATAATACTCAGCACCCTTTTTCTCCCGTAAAGCCTATTGTTATATGCCACACAAAGCAATTGTACTTCAGTAAGGACTATGCTTCACCGCATGAATTGAGCATGCTTTACGAAAGCGCACCAGCGGAAGGAGAACAGTGTAGATTTTCCGTTTCCTAAAAAGGCAATCCTGAGATTTTTGTATATAATTCTGAAATCATTTTTTCTTCAAAAAAAGCATCTAAGCTTTTATTTGTAGAAATAATCGGATAAATATTCTTCGTATAACTATGGTATATTTTATAAAGGTCAAAGTTATCGACTATAATTTTGTCATCAAATAAAGTTAACTTTTCGGAGAATTGCTTTTTTATTACACTTATTCTATCCCATTGTCTACTGAAATCCTTTTCCTTCTTTATGGAAGAAAGCAAATCGTCATTAAAAATAGTGTCTTTGCATATTCTAAAAGCTTCTAATATTGTTTGCTCAGTAACATCAGAATAATCATTTCTAAATTTAATATTGTCGCTGAATTGGGTCACAAAGTACTCTATTAGTATTTTATTTTGACTCAAAACCACATCTTCAAGTGAATTACTTTCAATCACATTCTTTCCAACTGCTTCTAACATCGTGTTCATTCTTTCCACAATATTTTGAAGCTCACCAACCGAATCTAAAACTTTCTCTTCTTTTTTGTCACTTTGAAGTTGTTGTAAATATAAATATAGCATACCAGCTATTTGATTGCTTAAATAATGTTCAATCTCCTCAACCCGTTCAAATGTTTTGATTGGTTTATCTTGAAAAAGACTTATAAAATTAAAAATATTAACATCATCAACATGTGCAAAACTAAAATTTTCGCTCAAAACAATTTTATTAGTTTCAAAAAAAGATTGATTCTTTTTATATGTTTGAAAATCTGCTGAAACATTCTTTTCTACAAATATAAAAACAGGAATATTCATTTTTAGTGCAGTCTCATACTCCCTTCTTGTAATTGAAACATAATCACTATTATATACCTCTATTTTCTCCTTTGCATTCTCTCCGGAAGCTATTGAACCGTAACGTCCACCGATAATTAAAATCATGACATGGCACAATTTAACTTCATTGTAGCAAGAAGCATCTAATGGTTTGTTGTGTTCAAAAATAACTTTATCGCTCTCAAATAATACAGGTTCAAAATTATAGGCTTCAATAAATCTTTCCAATCGCTCTCTGACATGTTTAAGGTCATAATATGTAGAGCTTACAAATACTCTTGGCTTCATGTTTTTATTTTATTTAATTTACTTCTAACAATTTATATCAACAACTTACTGTTCTTATATAAACTTTAGTTTTTTTGTTATCGTGCATTATTTATCATAGACACTCCTATTTATTTAAGCCATCTATTTTTTCCATTATCCGCTCCAAAGGTAAAAACTATTATTCGCATTAACAAGAATTGTTTATTATTTCTCTACTTTACATAATGCACTTTGTTGCAAATCGACTCCATAACAGAGGAAATAAGGCAAAAGCCGGTAGATTTGCATGAATAAGACTGTATCAAAAGCTTTTTTAGAACCTAACTGTATGAATAGTGATAGGATGACTGAGAGTCATCCTATCACGGTCTTATTTGCAAAAATTGTGGCAGTTGCGTTGGTTCGTGCTTTTGATACAAGTCCATCTCAATTGCATAAACCCGCTTCAGTTGTGTGCGAATGATACAGGTATTTAGGGAATAGAAAAAAGACAGTCGTCAGACGACTGTCTTTTTCCATAAATTGCTGTCATTGGCATTGGTTGCGCACAAATAACAGAAGTACCAGAGCTAATCTTAGCCCACAATCATAGCACTGATTGGCGCACTCCAGGGTCCGGTTTCTCCTTTGCGGTTTACCCAGCGCAACCAATACCAGGCAGTTTCGCCCACTTTGGTGCTGTCGAATTTCATTAGAAACGGAGAAGCAGTGCAGGTCCCCAGAAAATTCATTTCCTCTACGTTTTTAGGAGCTTCAGCACCCACTTTGACGTAAATCTCGCAACCAATTGCTCCCTCGGGTTTGGCATTGCTATGTGCCGAAGCCTGATCTGAAAAAGAAATGGTGTGTTGCAAACGTAAAGAAAAATCTATGCTGCCTATCGGAAAGGTTGAAGGTGGTGGCACAGGTGTACGCGTGTTGTTCCGTACACTAATGCCCATCCTCACCCGATCGCCATCAGACACTTTGGGGTTACGCACCAGCCATTGTTGTACCACATTGCGAATTTCTTTGGTGAAGTCGTCACCCGCTTGATCTTTGGTTATCACATCAGCCGAGGTCCGATTTTGTTTGTTACTTGCTTTGCCATAAGCAGCCGCCCAGCGAGCCTGATTAGCTTTTAATGACGTTACTACTTCGGGCGGTACACCCCAAAGAGTTGCATTTTCTACTATAATCTCAATCAAATTAAACTGCCAGTCATCATATTTGGCATCTGTTTTAGGAACATAATCTCCCATCTTTTTTTAATTTAATAGTTAATACTAATTTTATAAATCGCTTATTTTATATCAATGTCGTTTAGATAAGGATTCGCACACAGAATGCACGGATTAGACGAAAAAACACAGAATAAAAATTCCATTTAAAATGCACATTATCAAAAATAGAATAATCAAATCAACTTTGCATGTTCTGTAAAATCTGTGTATTCTGTGTGCCTAACTAAACGACATTGTATTTTATATTTAAATCACAGCCTTTACCGATATTATCACTTTTGAGAATATATTCTCAAGCTTTGGGAATGTACTCGCAAACTTTGAGAATATACTCCCGAACTTTGAGAATACACTCGCAAACTTTGAGAATACACTCGCAAACTTTGAGAATATACTCGCAAACTTTGAGAATACACTCGCAAACTTTGAGAATATACTCGCAAACTTTGAGAATACACTCGCAAACTTTGAGAATACACTCGCAAACTTTGAGAATACACTCGCAAACTTTGAGAATATACTCCCGAACTTTGAGAATACACTCGCAAACTTTAAGAATACACTCGCAAACTTTGAGAATACACTCGCGAACTTTGAGAACACATTCCCAAACTCTGAGAACATGTTCCCGAAGCCTCTGATTAAACTCATACCTTGGGTCTGACTATTTCACTTCTGAAATAACCGATCTGCAAAGCCAAATTATTAATTCGTCGGGGTTCAGCGCTTGCATTTCGAATGCAAACATATAATTCCGGATTTGGATAAATGTTGCATTTCGCAAAACGCAACATTTTTTTTTGAGCAATCACTGATCCAAACCGGATAATTTAGCTGAATTTTTGATTTGCGTGCAGATTTATCACACAGTGGTTGTGATATTTATGAGAACCCAAGTGGGAGAAAGAAAAAGAGAAAAACCGGACGGTTAAAGTTTGTGAAAGGGAATATTACTGTGAAAAGGAAAAAGTATCAAAAAACGCAAAATGGTCGAAAATGATACAAATTATCGCAAATAAGATGGCTAAAACAAAACAGCTTTTACCGGACAAAAGTCCATAAAATGGTGTTGAAAGGTAAATAATGCATTCTAAAAAAATGTTGGGGGGATTATTTGTAGAACGATTATCCTTTATTTTACCTAATCAAAAGAAAACAACACAATCCCGAAAATCGGGACGTTCCGAGTCACAAAAGTCACACAAAGTGGTTGTATCAAAAGCACGCAAATAACGCAAATAACACAAATTTTCGCAAATAAGATTTGTAAACTAGAATATTATTTGTTGAATCTCAATTCAATAAGATTGCGTTAATTTGCGCATCTTGTGTAATTTGCGTTCTAAAAGGCTTTTGAGATAGCCTCTGGCTTTGTGTACCTTTTGTGACTTTTGTGGTAAATTGCATTTTAGGTAACAAAGCGGATATTCATAATTTATTATAAGTTGCATCGTGCTTTTTGCGGTAAACCTTGGGGCTTATTCCATAGGCTTTCTTGAAAACTCTGAAAAATGTAGTGCGCGAACCGAATCCACACTCTATGTGTATCATATCAATGTTTTTTCGGTTTTTGCTTTGATCCTCCAGATAAATAATGGCTTCTTTGAGCTTATACTCATTGATAAAATCGGCAAAATTAATTTTGCCATGTTTATTCAGCAATCCGGACAATTGATGATCTTTTAGTTTAAGTGATACAGCCAATGTGCCTACTGAACAGTTCTCGTCGAGATAAGGCTTACTCTCAGCCATATAGTTTATAAGCATTTGCCACTCAGCCGAAACTTTTTCAGGGTCCATCGGACGAAGCACTTTTTTTCCCTTGTTTACCTTAGCATCCAGAATATCAATTTTGAGGATTGCCATGATAAACAGAACAAAAAAATCTAAATACAAAGCCGTACACCCTATCCATAAAGCGGTATCTTGATTGTTTATCAAAAAATAAACCGGCAACGAGCCTAGCAGAAAAACAGTATTAGCCAATAAAAATAGCTGTACCCATGCCAGTCCGGATTTAAGTATGTGCTGAAACATGCCGACAGACCATCGGTTGATAGTTCCCAGGGCTCTTAAAGTGATAATGAAGTAAAACAGGATTTGCAGATACAGTGCAACATTGATAACGGTCATCTCCGGACTACCCTCGTGAAAATTACGAATCAACCAGTTTACCCGTTCGTCAACAGGTTGGAAATAAAACAAGACATTAAACATCGTAGCCAGCAGTACGGGTACGGCATGTAAAAGCATCGTCGGGTGAATAAACTTCAGCGGCCGGTGGAGCAACTGCAACACATAAAAATAGAAACACGGGCTCATCATCACCAACAGCAATACGTCGAGAGGCAGATAATACGAAAGCTGCGACATATTGCGGGTGTGGATAGAATGAAAATGAAAAACGATAAACTCGCTGTAGAATGTGATTAACAGGAAAAATACAGCCAGAAAGGTATTCGGACGTTTATTGGGTGAACGTCTGAAAAACAAAATCAAAGCCAGCGTTAAAAACAAAAGGCCAATGATTACATTGAAATATCCTATTTCCATAACATAAATCAGGTTACATAGACTTTAAACTATTTTGCAAAAATAATAAATTTATTTTTATAATAAAATAGCTTGTAAGCCTACACAACGATAGATTCTTAGCAACAATATGAGTGACGAAAAAATCGCACACGGAATGCAGGAATAGGACGGAAAAAACAGGCTAGGAATTCTGTTTAAAATACGGAAGTACATGCCACAAATTAGTTCATATTAAAAGCACGGCTTAACTGCCCCACCCTCTCCCGATATTATTGCCTATTAGTCGGGGCAAGCTGGGATAAATGGCGAGAAATAAAGAACGAGGGTTGCTGCCCCCACCCCCTAGGGGGCTAGCGAAGTGCGATATGTGCGAAAAGAATCAACATTTTCACTCGGCAAAGGCTCCCTTTAAGGGAACCAACGGTCAGCGTAGCTAATTAGGGGCGGATCGAAAATAGCACAAACTGATTTCAAGCATACACATAACCGAAAATGGCGACTTATGTCACCCCCGAATAAAGGATCAAACTTAGTTTTACACCTGAATACCTGAAAAAAATATTCTATCAACTTAGTCAGAAACAAAAATTTGAGTACGGAGTAAAATTAATCATAACATTTATATAACTTTGCAGCCTAAGAAAGGTGTTTTTAAACAGAGGAAAAATACAGCAAGCGTATCTGAATCTGACAAATAGACAATGATCCAATAAGCTTTAACGACAGTCTTAAATTCCCAACGAACAAATCAGTAAATCTAACACGCATCATTTTACGCAAATGAACATATTGTATTATTTCAAAGATTATGACGGATTTATGGCCAAATGGCAATACTTTCATATAATCGAAGAGCTTGAACGGGAGGGACATAATATAGTTGTATACAATCCATTAAAATACAATTCTATTGATGAATCAAACGAGCAAATTATCCCTTTCATCAAAAACTCTAAAATAAGATTTGATCTGTTTTTAAATTGTGAGAGTGATGTTTTTTTATACTCATCGTCGATAAAAGCCATTAAAGAACTGGGACTACCAACAGCCCTTATTTGTTTCGACAACCTGCATGCCCCTTACATCCACCGGAAAATGGCTCCATTATTTGATATTGTTTGGCTAACATCAATAGAGACTAAATGGTTATTCGAAAAATGGGGATGTAAAAATATCGTCTTTCAGCCTTATGCAGCTAATCCTTACAATTTTAAACCAAACTGGTCGAGCCCCACGCATTCTGTTAGTTTTATCGGATCTCCGTATGGAAGCAGGATTAATATTCTGAATAACCTAACCGGCAAAGGTGTAAAATGTGATGTATATGCTGATAAACTTAGCAACCACACTAAAACAAGATCTAAAATTCCAACACCGGTAAAAACGCCGGTTTACAAAGAACTCTGGCAGGCACTATCATTCGACATTGGAAGAAAAGTATTGATTTCTGCCCTATTGAACAGATCAATATTAAAGAACAAGTCAACACTCAGTTTGAATTCAAATCTGGAAGTACACCCCTCAGTGTCATTTCAGGACATGCAATCCATATACTCCGACAGCGCACTATCTCTCAACATTACATACCTCAGACATACTTATTTATTAAAAAATCCTCTTCACAAAGTTCACCTTCGCACTTTTGAGATTCCGATGTGTGGTGGTCTGGAAATTGCGGCTTATTCTGATGAACTGGCCGGATACTTTGAAGATGGCAAAGAAATAGTATTGTACAAATCGGACGAAGAATTTATCTCGAAAGCTAAGTTTTATTTAGATCCTAAAAATGATTCTTTATCCTCGGAGATGAAGAGGAATGCAAGAAAACGAGCAGAAGAGGAACATACCTGGACAAAGAGATTTAATGTATTATTCTCAAATCTAAACATATAAAATATCACAAAATGTTTTTCACTTTAATCTATCGCAGAGTCATTCCTCAGAAGCTAAGGAAACAAATATATAAAGCAGTTCTTGAAAAGTACTTTCAGTCTTTTGATACCGTAAAGTACAAAATGTATTTTGCCTTCCATGCTGTTTTCCCTCCAAAAACGGAAAAATCGAAATGCCGCTACTTTATGGGTAAGCATCAAATAGTCAACTATCCGTATCCCTATTATTTAGAATATATGGCGAAGGATGTTGAATATCATTTTGATTCTTCAAAAAATCTGCCTTACGTCATTCACAACAATAAAAGATTGTACTTCAAAAACATACCTCAACAGGAAGTAGAAAGAAATTACAGACTGCTAGCCATGGAACAAGATGTGAGATCGGCTCACTGTTATGTTGAAAATTATGAGATGTTGAGAGGAAAAGTAATTCTGGACGTGGGGGCTGCAGAGGGAATATTTGCATTAAATGCAATTGACTATGCAGAGCATTTATTTCTTTTTGAATGCGAAAAAGATTGGATTGCTCCATTAGAAGCGACTTTTGAGTCGATGAAAGACAAAATTACAATTGTGGAGAAGTATGTCAGTGATGTAAACGAAGACAATATTATTACTTTAGACGAATTTGCAAAAAACAAACAGCTTGATAAGCTTTTTTTGAAGATGGATATTGAAGGATATGAGTGTAAAGCATTGTCAGGCTGCAAGGACTTATTTCTAAAAACTCCGGAGCTTAGTGGTGCCATTTGTACCTATCATAAGCACGATGATGCAAAAAACATAGCTACATTCCTTACTGCAAGAAATTATAAGAGCACCCCTACAAATGGTTATATTTACAACGAAAGATCATTGCGAACCGGGATACTCAGGTTTTAATAATAAGCAGCAAGCTATAAATCAGGTTATAACTTGTTGCAGAGCTCTATAAACAAGTTATTCCATTTTTCCATGACTCTCTCTACCGAAAATCGCTGAGAGTTCAATTTAGCTTGTGCACCCATTTTTAGTCGTAACTCTTCGTTGCTTATTAGCAGAGAAAGCTTTTCCACAAAAGTGGCTTCATCGCCTTCGGTTACTAAATAGCCATCGATATCGTTGTTTATTACGTCTCGCGGACCACATTTAAAATCATATGACACAATGGGAAGCCCACATGCTATTGCTTCGAGTAATACCATTGGCAAGCCTTCGAAAAGCGAAGTCATAACGTAAATAGAACTTTTGAAGTATTCGGCTTTAATCAGCGGAGTTGGCGGTAGTATTTCCACTGAGTCCTGAAGTTTCAGATCTTTAATTAATGACAGTAACTCTTGATCAACCACCTCTCCGATCAGGGTTAATTTCCAATCAGGATAGTTTATTGAAACTTTACTCCATATTTTCAGCATCCTGTCAATCCCTTTTTCCAGCGAAATCCGACCTACCGAAAGTATCCTTTTGTCTTTCAACTCCGAACGTTCGACCATATTAAATGGCAATGGATTTGGTATTACCGCTGCATTGGGGCGCTCTGTCCAAAATCCCTTGTCTTCTTCCGTCAGAAGAATAAATTTGTCATAATGCTTCGGTAGCCACGTTTCGTGAAATAAGCGATAAACGATCTTTAATCGTTTGATTATGCCGGTAGCTCGTTTGTACTCTATACGTGCTCTGGGCTTTAAGCAACGATGTGATTCAAGAATTTTTTTACTGCCATCTTTTATTTTATACAGAAACTCCTTCTCGTCGCGCGACATTGAAA
>Ga0302208_10000934_pt1 | contig 13121 bp, 11 predicted proteins | sample II_Fen_E2_3_FD_194577 | JGI IMG/M metagenome (GOLD analysis project Ga0302208, IMG submission 194577) | Peat permafrost microbial communities from Stordalen Mire near Abisko, Sweden - II_Fen_E2_3 | ecosystem: Environmental > Terrestrial > Soil > Wetlands > Permafrost | place: Sweden: Abisko...
TAAGTAATATTATTCAGCAGGGAGGTACTATTTTAAAAAGTGCCCGCTGTGCGGAATTTCGCACTCCGGAAGGACGAAAAACTGCTTATGAAAATATGAAAGAAGCCGAGATTGACGCTTTGGTGGTTATTGGTGGTGATGGAACTTTTACCGGTGCTCGTATTTTTGCCCAGGAATATAATGTTCCTATTGTAGGACTTCCCGGAACAATTGATAATGATTTGTATGGCACCGACTCAACGATTGGTTACGATACTGCATTAAATACTATTATTGAAGCTGTTGACAAAATCCGTGATACGGCTACTTCGCACGAACGCTTGTTTTTCATTGAGGTAATGGGGCGTGATGCCGGTTTTCTGGCGCTAAACAGCGCGCTGGCTTCGGGAGCTGAAGCAGCAATCATCCCTGAACGCGAAACGCAGGAAGATCAATTGGAGGAACTGATTAAGAACGGATTCCGTAAATCGAAGAATAGTAGTATTGTAATTGTAGCCGAAAGTGAAATCACCGGAGGTGCAAATGCACTGGCGGAACTGATGCACAAAGAGCATCCGGAATACGATGTACGTGTTACTATTTTGGGACACATTCAACGTGGTGGTTCACCAACTGCCCACGACCGTATTATTGCCAGTAGAATGGGTGTGGCTGCTATCGATGCTTTGCTTGACGAGCAACGGAGTATCATGATTGGGATAGTGAATGATGAGATTGTTCACGTGCCTTTCACCAAAGCCATTAAAGACGATAAACCGGTTGATGAAACGCTGTTGGGCGTACTTTCTATCTTATCAATATAATTTATTATTTCATTTTTGCGAGTTACAGGTTGTATATCTGGGAATGTTTTATAAATCCCCAAATATGATTCTTGTAACTCGTGATTTTTTATACCTGTGATTTCTTTATGACTCCGGTTTCAATACTTTTTGTTTGCTTGGGTAATATTTGTCGCTCGCCAATGGCAGAAGCTATATTCCTGAAAATACTCGAACGAGAACATGCTTCCGACAGATTTATAGTAGATTCTGCCGGGCTGCTTGGATATCATCAGGGCGAATTGCCGGATAGTCGTATGCGCTATCATGCAGGGAAGCGTGGTTATACGCTTACTCATCGGTCCCGTCCGTTTTCCCGGTCTGATTTTGATCGGTTTGATATGATTGTAGGCATGGATGATCAGAATATCGCCGGATTGAAAAAGCAGGCCATGACTTTAGAAGAAGATGCAAAGATTTTTCGCATGACGGATTTTTGTCAATCTTTGGAGGCAACGCACGTTCCTGACCCGTATTACGGCGGTGATCAGGGGTTTGAAAATGTGATTAATCTCCTAGAGGATGCCTGCGAGGGTTTGTTTAAAGAAGTAGCGGTAAAGAAATAAGTGTGCTGATTTAATTCTGTTGTTTGACTGACTGCGGGGATGCTTGATTATGCGGAGTTATGGGATAGTCTGTAAAGTTCCAGTCGGTTGGTCGATTAAAGTACTCAAACGATAATTTATTGGCGCTCCACTCGGTCCAGGTATGCATGTGTACTTTGCTTTTGTCTTTGCTGGTTTGCATAGCGCTTTTCAAACTTGTCGGGGCAATTCTGAACCAAAAGAATAAAAATCCTTTTTGCTTTCTTTGTAAAATGTGACCATACTCATGCCTTAGCAAATCAATGTTTTCGGCGTGTTTTTCTCCTACGAAAATACCAATGCCCGGGATGGTGATAGCGGCACCACGTTGAAACTTATGATTTTTGAGTCCGAAAATATGAATGTTTTCAAACTTTCTCAGGTATTTCATATCTTGCCGGTTGATTGTTTTTTCCAATCATTCATTCCATATTTTCCAGGCTGCTATGGCCTGTCCTGTAAGCATTTCTTCTCCGTTTAGTACCTGCGCTTTTTGTTCTTTCCCTTTTTTGAGAAATAATGTTTCTGCAGGGTTATAAACCGCATCAAAGAGAAGATGTTTGTCGGTCAGGAATTGATATGGGATGTTTGGGCATTCATCCGCATGGGGAAATGTCCCAACCGGTGATGCATTGATTATTACCAGATTTTTATTCAGAATATCTTCGTTTAATTGGTCGTAAGTCAGCGAATCTGGTTTTGCTGTGCGCGAAACAAAAGTAGTTGTGATACCTAATTTTCGAAGCGTGTAGTCTATCGCTTTGGAAGCTCCCCCTGTACCCAAAATGAGGGCTTTTTGATGATATGGTTTTAATAAAGGAGCTAGTGAATTTTCGAATCCAATGGCGTCGGAATTATACCCTTTTAGACTCAGACTTCCAACTTTCCGAATAAATTTGATAACATTTACGGCTCCAATTTCAGCGGCAGTATCGTCCAGCTCGTCCAGGTACTGAATAACTTGCTCTTTGTAAGGAATAGTTACATTCAGGCCGTAAAGCTCTGTTTCTGTTAGTAAATTTTCTAATTCAAGCAAGTTGGCAAGTTCGTATAAATCGTATTGTGCATCAATGTTTTCCTGCTTGAATTTCTCGGTGAAAAACTTCTTGGAAAATGAATGCCCTAAAGGAAAACCAATTAAACCGAAGTGTTTCATTTGATTATTTCTTTTTTCTTCTAACGGTTTTTAATATCAGCCAACCGGCAAGAATTACTCCCGTTGCTATAAATACATACGATAACTGATGGCTGTATTTGTTTATTAAATCTTGTTGCCCATGAGCCAAATAGCCCAATAGAGCCAATATGCAGTTCCATAATCCTGCACCCAAAACTGTGTAAAGTGCAAAGCTCAGGTAGTTCATTTTTGCTAATCCGGCAGGGATTGAAATTAAATGGCGGATAACCGGGATAAAACGACCTACAAAGGTTGAGGTTTTACCGTGGTCGTTGAAATAGGTTTCTGCTTTCATTATTTTCTCGCTACTCAGCAGAAATGATTTACCTATTTTGCTGTCTGCGAATTTGTATATCACTAATCGCCCTAACCATTTAGCCATTAGGTAGTTGAAAGATGCCCCAATTAAAGCTCCTACTGTTCCGAAAAAGATTATCAACCAGATATTTAAGTTGCTATCGGGATTCATGGCTATATAAACGGCAGGAGGGATAACCATTTCCGATGGAACGGGTAAAACCGAACTTTCGCAAGCCATAAGTGCTGTTACGGTGTAATAGTTGGTATTGTTTTTATACCATTCTTCAATGTGTTGAATGAACGAAAGGGTGTCAGCCGCAGATTGAATATTTTCAGTAGGAGCTGCTTTTAATGCGGAGAATGAAAAAATAAATAATAGAGCGAATAGAAATCTTTTAATCATGAGGCGTTTTCTTGTTATTCTTCTAATAAATTTGCATTAGTTGCTTCTGGACATAGCTCAAGGAATAACGCCGCTGCAGTTTCATTTTCTAGAATAGCCACCCGCAGATAAGCTATTGCTTTAGGCATATTGCCGACTTTATAATAGGATACAGCTATAAATAAATTAATGAATTCCATGTTGTCATCCAGCCCTTTAGCAGCGAGATAAAACTTAATAGCCAGTTCGAACTCTGTTTTTTCAAGGTAGATATTCGCAATAGCCATCAATGTGTCCGGTTGGTCGGCGTCAATCGCAATAGACTTAAGATAAGCCAACAGGCCATTGTCCACATCGTCTATTCCAATATTGGCTTCAGCCAGATAAACCCATGCATCGGCTGCTTCGGGGTTTATTTCAAGTGCCAGATTGATGTATGGCATACTTTCGGTATAGTTTTCCTGTTCCAATAAGCAGATAGCAATGCCGGTGAGTGCATCGTAATTTTCGGGGTGAGCTTCCAGAGATTGTTTGTAGTACGAAATGGATTCTTCGTATTTCTCCATTTTTTCATAGCATTCTGCAATGAAAATATCTGTTTGCCATTGTCCGTACGAAGACATTTTGCGGTATTCCTGATAAGTTTCGAGCGCCTCTTCGAACATATCCAACTGGAACTGAACATGCGCTTTTTGAATACAGGTGAGTGAGTCTTTTTCGTCGATGGCCAAAGCATATTCGTAAGCATCGAGAGCTTTGGTGAAATCCTGAGTGGCAAAATAAAGTTGCCCGAGGTTAAACCATGCTTCGCCTGCGAATGGGTCAATGTCGATGATTCGGACGTTTACGGCAATAGCATTTTCGAAGTTTTCATTTTGCTCGTAACAAAACGCCAATTCATAAAGCAATTCTACATTGTTAGGATTGAAAAGGTCCCCTTTTTCGAGCAGGCTGAGTGCCAGGCTATACTCGGTTTGGCTTAAATATATGTAAGCTATATCAAGACAAACATTATCCAGATCGTCAGTCTCGTTAGCCACCAGACTGTCACTTAGCTCACGGGCTTCTTTCATTCGGCCAAGTTTGGTAAGCACCTCTATCTTCAAGAGAATAACTTCGTAGTCGGTTGTTTCAGTCAATGAGTCTAATAACCGGAAAGCTTTTTTATCATCTCCGGTAGCCAGATAAATCTTAGCACGCTTTGTTTTTAAAGCGTTATTATTGGGATGTAGCTGAAGTCCCAGTTTCAGTGCTTTAGCACAGTCTTTGGTTCTTCCGTGACGCAGATAATACTCAACGATGCTTTCCAGCTCTTCGACATCGAAATAGCCGGTAGCTGTGCCTGATAGAAACTGTTCGTATCGTTTAACTATGTCATTGGATTCATCATCCACCGAAAAAGATAATTTGCGACCCATATCTTTCAATTTTGTACAAAAGTAATATATTAAATGTAATTATATAAACCAATTAGAGAAAAGTTATTAACAACAGTAATACATTAAACGGAATTTTAATATACCAACATTCGCTTTTTTACGTTTTAGGAATGATATTTGATTGTACAAAAGTTCAATTATGATGGCTAAAAGTCCGATTTGTCTTTTATTTAAGCGGTCGGTTGTCAGTTTAATCTTGGCGGTCTTTCAACTTTCAGCTTAATTATTAGTATCTTTGTGTCAATACTCAACCAAATTTTTTCTTATGCATTTTTCTGTATTATTCACACATTGTCCGGCTTGTGGTTCGGTCAGATTTATTCAAAATAATGAAAAGTCAAAACGATGCGAATCCTGCGGTTTTGTTTTTTATATGAATGCTTCTGCAGCTGTTGCGGCTTTTATTGTAAACAGTCGGGGTGAGCTTTTGGTTTGTGTACGTGGCAAAAATCCAGCCAAAGGCACTTGGGATTTACCGGGCGGTTTTGTGGATGATAATGAAACGGCAGAAGCAGCCATGTCTCGTGAGGTTGGAGAGGAACTTAACGCCAAAGTTGTTGAGGCGAACTATCTGTTTTCGCTTCCGAATAAATATGAGTATAGCGGATTACTGATTCCTACGTTGGATATGTTCTTTGCTTGTAAGTTGGAGAATGTGTCAAATATAGAACCATCGGACGATGTGGCGGACTGTTTTTTTGTGCCGATGAACGAAATAAACCCCGAACTTTTTGGTTTGGAATCAATAAAAAAGGCGGTGGGTATGTTTTTAAAATCCCTTAACTCCTGAACTGACACAGGAATAGTTATGGGAATGGAGAACAAACTAAGATGATATAAAATAAGTCCTCTTTAGTAGGATTAGGGGATAAATAAATTATGATATTTTTATGAAGAAAATAATTGTTTTAGGTTTACTGATAAGTCTGATTTCTGTTGGCGGTTGGGCGCAACATACGCAGATATTTACAAATTCGGATAATCAGTTTACTCAGGGTAAAGAGCTATTTCTTGAGCGAAAGTTTGCAGCATCATATCGTTGCTTCGAGGAGTTTCTGCAATCGGTTGATGCCAGCAAAATGGGACAAAAAGTGGAAGCAGACTATTATCTGGCTGCAAATGCTTATGAACTTGGTCAAGAGAATGCGGATGTTTTGCTGAAAAACCATTTGGAACTGTGCCCATACACGCCGTTTTACGATGCTGTCAATAATATGCTTGGGTTGTTGGAGTCCAATAAGAAGAAATACAAGCAGGCCTTGGAGTATTTTAATAAAGTAGACGAAAATCACCTGGGAGAGAATGAAACAGTTGAGTTTCTGTTTGCAAAAGGGTACGCATGTCTTCAGACATCAAACTATGTGCTGGCCTTGTCCATTTTCAAAAACCTTAAAGAAATGGATACGCGCTACAATTTATCCTCAAAGTATTATTATGCCTATACATTATACTATCTGGGTAACTACAAAGATGCTTTGCCTGACTTCCTTGCGTTGGAAGACAACCCGGCTTATAAAAACATAGTTTCATATTACATTGTGCAGATTTATTATGCACAAAAAGATTATGATCAGTTGAACGATAGGGCAGAGCGAATACTAAGAGATAATCCCGACAACAAGAATAATGCAGAAATATACCGCATTGCAGGCGAAATAGCCTACCGCAAACGTGACTATGTCAAGGCTATTGAGCACTTGAAAAATTACGAAAAACTTTTCCCTCAGGTGTTGCGAAATGATATGTATCTGCTTGGGATGTCGTACTTCCAGACAAAAGATTATGCTAATGCCGTTCGCTACTTATCAAAAGCCACGACTGATAAGGACGAAATGACCGAAAATGCTTACCTGCACTTGGGTAATTCGTACATTAAACTGAAAGATTATACCAATGCCCGGTTGGCTTATGAAGCAGCTTTGCGAACCAGTTTCAATAAGACAGTGCGTGAAGAAGCTATGTTTAACTATGCGCTTACCTCTTACGAAAGCACCTCGGCATTTGGTGAGTCTATCTCGGCTTTCGAGCAATTTCTGACTGAATTTCCCAACTCGAAATACACCGATGAGGCTTACGATTATCTGTCGTCCGTTTATATGACTACTAAGAATTATGACGCTGCTTATCAGTCGATTTTGAAAATAAAAACGCCTAATGGTAAACTCCTCGAAACAAAACAATATTTGTTGTATCAATTAGGAACCGAAGCTTTTACACAGAATAGCTTGGGCAAAGCCATAGAATATTTCTCTCTTTCGCTGAGAAGTTCAACGACAGGAAAGTACTCAGCTGAATGCCTCTATTGGCGGGCAGAAAGCTATTACCGCACCGATAAACCTGATTTGGCTATCCGCGATTTAAAAGCATTCTTCAATAATAGCAATTCGAAGTCGAGCGCCAATCGTGTGGCGGCTAATTATTTGCTGGCGTACGCATATTTTGCACAGAAAAATTACCCCGAAGCGCTTAACTGGTTTTTGAAATATACCGAAGCTGAAACCAATTCAGGTGCCGTTACGCTCCCCGATGCATTGAACCGGATCGGAGATTGCTATTTCTATGCTCGTAATTTGACCAAAGCGCAAGCCTATTACAGCAAAGCAGTTGCTGCTAGTCCGAATACAGCTGATTATGCAATGTTTCAGGCGGCATACGTTGCAGGTTTGCAGAAAAATTATTCTACCAAAATAACTAAGCTCGAAAGTTTGATTACCCAGTATCCAAAGTCGGAATATACCGATGATGCCATGTACGAAATGGGGCGTGCTTACCTGATGATGGATAATAATGAAAAGGCTATAGCTACTTATCAACGATTGCTGGCGGCTCAGCCAACAAGTGAGATGGCTCGTAAAGCAGCGCTGGAGATAGGAATGGTTTATTATAACGAAAAACAAAACGACCAGGCTATTCCTGCTTATAAAAATGTGATTGCCAAATATCCCGGAACCGATGAGGCAAATACTGCTCTTGAGAGTTTGCAGACGCTTTATATCGAGGCCAATGACGTGTCGTCTTATCTCAATTATACCAAGTCATTAGGGCATGTGGTGAAATCGGTAAATGCTGCTGTAGAAGATTCTATTTCGTATCTGGCTGCCGAAAAACAATATATGAATGCCAGTTACGATAAAGCTATTGCAGGCTTGCAGGGTTATCTGACTGGATTCTGTCCCGGTGGGAAGTATTGCAGCATTGCTCAATATTATCTGGCGGACAGTTATGATAGAACGGATGACAAAGCCAATGCCCTGAAAGCGTATCAGGCAGTGCTGAAAATAGCCGGAAACGAATTTATGGAAGAAGCGATCATCCGATGCGCGGGTATCACTTATGATCAGAAAGATTACAGTGCAGCATTAGACTATTTCAAACAATTGCAAACTGTGGCACAAAGTACAGAGAAGAAGAATGTGGCTCGCTTAGGCATTTTGCGATGCAGTTATTTTCTCAACGATTATCAGACTACGGTGAATATTGTAAATGAAATAATGTCCGACTCCCGTTCGTCGGCTGAACTGAAATCGGAAGCGCTATACAACCGCGCCAAAGCCTATCTGGCATTAAAGCAGGAAGCCGAAGCTGCTGCCGATTTGAAATCGCTGGCGGCTGAAACCCGTACCGCCAATGGTGCTGAAGCTAAATACCTGTTGGCAGACTTGTATTACCGACAAGGAAAGCTAACGGAATCAGAAAATGAAGTGATGGATTTTGCGAAAAAGAATACTCCGCATCAGTTCTGGCTGGCACGTAGTTTTGTATTGTTGGCTGATGTATATATCAAACAGAATAATGATTTTCAGGCAAAACAATACCTGCTTAGTTTGCAGAAAAACTATAAACCGGCAGACGAAATACAAACCATGATTACCGATCGGTTGACGGCTATAAGCGAACGCGAAAAGAATACGATTATCAATTGACAGTTATCAATCATCAGTAAACAGTTATCAATTCAACGATTCAACATTTCTTATGAAAACCTCAAAATATATAGCTGCCGGCCTTTTGTTTATGCTGGGTTCGGGCGTTTCATTGCATGCTCAGGATACGATTATTAACCGCAATGTGTCGGTGGAACGAGAATATCGTCCCGTGATTCAGGATGCCGGAAAAATAAACTCTGTACCCAAGGTGCTGGAGCCAATTGTAGAAAAAACCACTGCGAAATTCGGTGATTTCAATTTGCCGCTCGATGCCGGTTTTAATATACATAAACTTTCGGCTGCTGAGTTGGCTAACAAAAAAGATATAAGCAAACAAGGTTATGCCCGAGTAGGTATAGGGAGTTTTAAGAATACGCTTTTGGATTTTGCTTATCCTGTCATCAATCAATCGGACATGCGGTTGGATTTTTCGGTAAACCACATGGGAACTTTTGAGTCGAAGCGCCAACATACGGCTACCAAAACAGCCTTGTCGTTCGATAAACTGTTTTCAACGTTTAATCTTTATGCCGGCTTGAGTGGCGGTCATGAGCGATTTAAATATTATGGTGATAATAGGCTTAACGATAGCGTTATTGATTTGAACAGGTGGGCTTTGACATCCAGCATTCCGATTTCTTTTACAGAAGCTAACAGGGTAGGAGTGAGCACCACTCCCCGGGTGTTTTCACTCGATAGTTTATCTAAGTTTCCTTCGGCAGAGACATTGTGGAGATTCAATGCTTTTGTTGGGGTGAGCTCCCTGCCCATGACTACCGATTTGCGTTATCAGGCAGAAATAAAGTACAGTCGTTTTTCTGCAACCAACGGACTACAGGAAAATATAGTTCATACGCTGGCTAAATTTAATTCGGCCATAGACGATAATCGAATGGGGCTGGATTTTGATTTGTATAACATGCTTTATGGTTCCTCAAAAATTCCGACGTTTAATTTTTGGAAGAATTATTCGGTACTCATGCTAAATCCATACTACAGCATCGAACGCACCGACTGGAATGTACGCCTTGGTGTAAAAACAAGTCTGTCTTTTGTGCATGGCAAACTGGCTAACCCTTCGCCCGACGTGCGTGGTGAGTGGAATGCCATTCCAAAATACCTGTCGCTCTACGGTGCACTTACCGGTGACTACGAAGTGAATACGTTGAATAAAACATATTCAGAAAATCCTTATATGTTTTCGGACTTGCGGGTGAATGATACCTACACACCGTATCAGTTTGTCATGGGAGTGAAAGTAAAGCCGCTTTACAACCTTCTGCTCGATGGATTTATCGATATGCGCCAGATTGACAACCAGTATTTCTATGTAAACAAACAGTATGTTGTAAATTTCCCATATCCTACTTTTGCTCCTGTCAATTCTTCATTGTTTACAAATCGTTTCAACGTGATTTATAGTTCGGCTACTCTGGTGAAAATGGGAGTGCGTGCCAGCTATAATCTGCAAAATTTCATGAATCTGGAAGTGAAATATGCTGTAAATAACTGGAGTGTGGAAAACCAGTCGTATGCATGGAACAAACCGAAGGACGAAATGCAGGTGAATGCCAACGTGCGGGTTAATCCAAGTTTTAGCGTTTCTGCTAATATGTACTATGAAGGTGGTCGCTATGCTAAGCTCGGTACAACGTCTGTGAAGATGAATGATAAAGTGGATTTGAATCTGGGTGTTTCTTATAATTATCTGAATTGGTTTACCGCTTTTGCCAAAATAAATAATGTGTTGAATAAACATTATCAGGATTACTACGGCTACGATGTGCAGGGAGCTAATGTAATGGTGGGCGCAGCGTTTTCGTTTTAAGAGATGATGCGGCCAGAAATTAAAAATTACTTTTGATTTTGTATAATGCCAAAGTCTCCTTTAGTAGGGATTATGGGTAATAATAATTTTAAAATAACACAATTATGGACAACGAAAAAGATTACAATTGTAAGAGTAAGCATCATTATCACCATGCAGCCTCTTCTTCCAATGGTGCGGTGTATGGTTTAGGCTTTATTGGAGCTGCGGTTTTCTTTTTGCTCAAAGCTACCACGTTCTGGGTAGGTGTAGTGGGTATATTGAAAGCGCTTGTCTGGCCTGCTTTTCTGGTGTTTTACGCCTTGCGTTCTTTGGGAGCCTGACAGTGAACAGAGATCAGTGAACAGTGATCAGTACATTTTGTCGCTTATTCCTTTAGATACGCTTCCTCGCGTGGCGTTATTTTCATGAGTTTGTTGTTTCGCACAGAATTTTGCTCGGTTACTACTATGGCCGTAACTGATATGGTGACGTTTATCGGTTGCAGCAAATTATCGTTTTGTAGACCCAGGTAAATTTTGCCATCCAAGGGTCTTTTCATCTGAGCGGCATCGTTCAATACATCGCCCTGTTTGAAGCCTTTGAATACTTTTCCCAGTCTGAAAGTGTTTGCATTGGATTCATCACCGATAAACCAGAACTTGACATTGTCTTCGCCCTGAATAGCAGTAAACGTATTGACACCATACAGCGCCAATGCTGCCATGCTTCCGTAGCCCGAAATGGTTGAAGCAACAGCGGCGGCTGAATTCAGAAAACCGCTTTTGGCGGTACTAAAGGCCTTTTGACCCTTTGTGCCTACCCCGATATAATAACTCCACGACACTGTGCCTTTGGGTAGATTGAAATCAATAAGCTCCCTGCCCGAAGTGCCGTAAATATAACTTTTAACCGGGATTTTTGTAACGCGCTCCATCAATGTCTGAGCTACAGTGTCTTTTCTAATCAGCGATTTTTCTGCACTCGGCACGTAGGTAGTATCTTGCACCGTGCGCCAGTATACTGACGTATTAAAATCTTGCCTGCCCATGACGGATGGGATGCGCTGAATTTTTATTTTGCAGATGCTTATGGCATTTGCAGGGTTAGCCAATCTGAACTTATAAATGCCTGTCCGCGAAATATGCAGTGTTTTGGTCTTAATCTTCTTTACCTTGTAGTCCATAAATTTGGTAGACGATGGCAGTTCGATGATTTGCAATTCTTCCAGCGCCGGTCCGCTTACCCTGTTGAAAGTGAAAACCAGATCGTCGCCCGCTTCAAATCCATAGTAAAACACCTCTTCGCTTTGCGCGCTCACCTTTACCGTATTTTCGGCTACATCTATCGGTTCTAACCCGAAAGCCAGTGCGCTCAATGAGCAACTGACCACGGATAATAAAATCAAAATCTTTTTCATTCTTTTTTATTCAAATTCAATGTTTTCAATACCTTTTTTGCCGGACTGCCCTTTGAAATCAGGTACCGGCTTTGATGCTGCAAAAGTAGTTATACTATTCTGAATGAATGACACATTGACTGTGAAAAGAGAGAATGAGGTGAGTTTTTCTGTAGGGGAGGTCGCGATCTGCCCCTGTTGGATAAGTTTAGAATAAATCAGAATAGAAAATCGTAAGCTTATCTCATATCTTCGAGTGGAGGATGATTGAACCCAGAATATTTACGAAGCATTTTGACCAATAATGTATCTTCTATTATTGCAATACTATCCAATGTGCTATACCAACTACCTAAAACAAGCGTCGATGTGTGACCATCAGGGTAGTGTATTATGCATTGCATATAAGGATAGCTTTCCGGTGGAATGATTTCCTTATTCATTGGCTTTAGGGAATTTACTAGATAAAGTATAGAGTCATAAACGACCACATTGTTAATTGAACTTCTTACCAAGAATGCAGGATGTTCTCCTTTAATGACTTCTTCCCACTTAGGGGCGGCAATAGTTTCCAAGGTGTAATTGCTATATTTAATATCTATTCTTTTATTGTCATTTTTAGAATGGCAGCTTAGTAATATAACAATTACAGTAAAAATAATTAATTTATAGTACTTCATCTTTAAAAGGTATTAGTAATACAAAGTTTTTATATTCTTTTAACTCCACAAATATACTGAATTGCTCATGAATCTAAACAGTTTATTTCAAAAAAAGATACATGATTTGACTTAAGTCCTATTGCTCGAACTTTTGATAATTAAGTTGATTTTTTGCTGAAGCTTACTTTCTATTGTAAAAATCTTTGCACTTCTCTACTGTCCCCTTTGCTAAAGGGGATGAGCGTAGCGGAGGGATTTGATTCTGAATTATTCTGGATGAAGCACGAATTTAATAATAACAAATGCGCCTCCCGAATCTCGGAAAGCGCATTTATAGTATAACTGATCACTGTCAATTGCTTTTCACCCATTTATCCATAGCTGCGGCAGCCTTACGACCATCGCCCATGGCTAGAATGACCGTAGCACCACCACGCACAATATCGCCTCCGGCAAAAATGATTGGCACTGCCGATTGCATAGTGTCATTGTTCACTACCACGGTTCCCCATTTGGTTACTTCCAATCCTTTTACCGACTGCGGAATAAGCGGATTTGGCGATACGCCCACACTTACTACCACTTCATCCACTTCTATTAATTTGGTTTCGCCCGGAATTTCAA
>Ga0302208_10000936_pt1 | contig 13116 bp, 10 predicted proteins | sample II_Fen_E2_3_FD_194577 | JGI IMG/M metagenome (GOLD analysis project Ga0302208, IMG submission 194577) | Peat permafrost microbial communities from Stordalen Mire near Abisko, Sweden - II_Fen_E2_3 | ecosystem: Environmental > Terrestrial > Soil > Wetlands > Permafrost | place: Sweden: Abisko...
GAAATGTTCCCGATGCATCTTGCTCCAACGTAGGTGAAAATAATGCCATTTTCCGTGGTATGTATCAAAATCTGTCGACCATTCAAGACAGTATTAGTAACTCAGGTTATGCACCGGAAATGATAACTATTTATGCCGATGTACTCGTAATACCCGATTCTACTACTTGGTTATTGGATTCAGGGAGCTTGGTTATTAATGCACGCCGCATAGAGGTTGAAGGTAGTGCTAAGGTACTAATAGACTATCAGCAAAATAACCCGCGATTAGTCCTGTTTGCCGTTGAAACAACAGGCACATTAACTGTCCTGACTTCTAAAAGCAGTACCGAACAACCCGTTATCTTCAAAATAGCGCAGGATAATATAATGCCGGGTATCTCAATAGGAATTGCTAATGGAATACCTTTCAGTCAGCAAATTCAACTTAAGCAGGGAATTGCTTTTGTATTACCGGACGATATGCAATTGTACCTGAACAATGCATTTATTTTCGGGTCTTTGTTATACGATCAGGAACCAAAACTGGCTCTATCAATATTCTTATGGGTAAAAGGCTGGGCAGCACAAACAAAGCAATTCGAAGACCTCTTTTACAGAAGCTCTAGTTTGGCAACCTTACTTAGTTCACAAATCAATGCGAAAGCCAACGGGGCTGTATTTGTCCCTTATCTTACTGCAAAAGTATATACTTCTCAGGCAAAAGCCTTTGGAGATTATGCCGCTAAATACGAGAGCGATTACATGCAGTTAAGCACACAACAAAAGCTCACCGACGAAAATATTGCTATGGCAAAAACGATGGTGGCGAATGCAGAAAGTGAAATCAGTTATGTGAAGGAATTATTGATTTTGGCCGAAGATAATTATAACAAAGCGGTAAACTCTGCCGAGAAGGCACAAGTAAATTTCAATGACCAACAACGGGTTGTAGATGGTTGTGCTGCTGAATTTAAGGAAATAGGTATCCCTGATTATGAACGGAAACAAGTTATTGAGGCAATTGTAAGTATTTCGCTGGAAGTGGTAAGTTTCGGAGGAGCCATTGCAGGAATGTTTGCAGGCGATGAATCCAAAGGGGGAGTCGCAGCGAAAGACACAATTGAGGCAATAAAAAAGATAGCCAAAGCTGCCGGAACAACAGTAGAAGTGACTGAAAAGGCTAATAAACTTGCTGAAGTCATGTCAACACTGAAAAAATTAATTGAGGATTTAGAGAAAGTATTTAAGTTCGCAAAAGCCATAAAGGAAGTGGCTGAAAAACTAAGTTCTGCCGGAGAACAAATGGATATTATTCAGGAGATGAATAATGTTAGTACCGATTCCGATTTAAGCAGTACAGATGCTTGGGATATATTTAAACTGAGAGCTGACAATGTATTGCAAGAATCTGTAAAGAAAGAGATTAAATTTGCCGCCGAGTATAAAGAAGCACTTGACATACTGGTGATCTATGGGGAGACTCTTGCAACATCACAATTAGCTGTAGTTACTACCGGTCAGGAAGTTGCATCAGTTATCTTTCAACAGCAGTATGCAAAACAAAAGCAGGAAAATCTTCAGAAAATGGTTGATAAATTGAAGGAAGGTGAAAAGCCGCTTCTGGCGATGATGCAACAGTTTTATCAAAAGTATTTAGATAGTAAAAGCTCTCTTTTTTCTGCATTAAAGTTTTATGAGGCTTCTTACTTTTATTGGGCACTTCGTCACTCGTCCGTGCAACCGAAGATTGTTGATAAGGTAAGTAATCTTACTGCCGGGATAGATGATATCACCAAAATAACGATGGATTCGACTACTGCTCTCGAACAATTTAATCCTCCTCCACAGGTAATGCAAAATGTCTTGTACGAAGTTACCGATTCTTCCATCCTCCAAAAGTTGCAAATTACAGGAGAAACTACCTGGGTAGTACCATTGGATGATAAAGAATTCAGGGGATTCAACCGGGTTCGTTTAAACACCATCCGTATCTGGCTCGAAGGAATTTCGTTCGATTCGGATAAAAATACCGTGCAGATTATGATTACGACTGCTGGCAATTACCGGGATATTTATAACAAAACCAATTATCAGTTCAACAGTAAACAACTTACCCGTATGTTTGAGTACAGAGTCACCGATCAGGGGCAAAAGCAAGACTGGGAGTTTGAAGATGGTAAACTTGGTCTTGTAGAGCTTGATGGTAAGGTGGATCAGGAAGTGGCATACGCCTATTTTCAACCTACACCTTTCAGCGAATGGAGCATATCATTACTAAAAAATAATCCGGGTGTCGATTATTCCAACGTAAGTAAAATAACCATGTATTTTGAAGGCACAGCTATTGGTTCAACAGCAAAAGCTCGCGATTTTCTAACAAATAATAATAAAAAAAATGACTAATCTAACAAACGATTCGCTTGGAAAGATATTCACCATCTCCGCACACGATTGGACAGTAATCAATATTCGTATAGCTGACATAAAAGGAGGTGCACAAATTTGCGGAAACTTTATGACAAATTTGCCGGGTTTCTCTGCATTGCTTAAAAGTGCATTACTCTGGGAATCGGAAACATTTTATGGTTTGATTGATATGTCGAAATCTGTTGCAAACTATGCATCTACCGCCGTAACTGATTTTGGTAACCTAAACAAATTGATAAAGGAGATGATTAAAAGCAAGTCGGCTATGACCGAGGAAGTAGAACAACAAAGTATCAACCTACTAAAAAAGCTATCGGATGATACCACTTCCATGTCAACTAAGATGACCAAATTATCCGATCAGGTACTTGCATTTTTGAATGACAATAAAGAGATTGATGCAAAGGTACTTTCTAGTAAAGAGAAATTTGCAGGCCTTAAGGCCGCGATAGAATCGTATGATGCCGCCGTTGAAAATGCCGCAGGATTAATAACTAGTGGCTGGAGAGCTTTATCGGATGATTTTGCCATTAACCCAATCAAGACAATGAAAAAAATAACTCTGTCCTATATAGAATCGTTGAACATTGATGCTGCAATAGTACTCTGGAAAAAGTTACAACAGGAAGCTTCGGCTTTCCCTGCAATGGTTGATGGACAAGATAAATACTGGGCAATGACTGGTGAACTTATCATATAAAAGTTATAGTAGGGAGGACATTACCGGTAAATTCAGATATACCTTAATTTTATTCAACTTATCAAATCGTACAGTCACTTTGTACCATTTGATAAGCGGTTGTTATGTATATGTTTGTTTCTTTGTAAACTTAAATGCGTAGAATTTATTAAATGAAAAGCAACCAATTTTTGCTGGAAATACTCAATCAGAATACACAACTACTGTTAGACTGCGGTGATAACGCAGGGCTAATGAAGCTGGCAGTAGATAAAATCTACAAGATTTACAGTCATATTACCGGAGTAAAGATTGATGCGATTAATCAGGATAAAGATATTCTACTTCCTTCGGGCAAAGCCATTTCAACCGCTGCTGCAGCGCACTGCCTGCTCGAAATGAAACGAACAGCAATATTTCTACGAGGTATAAACAAGGCCATTATTCAAAAGTTATCGCAAGCAGCAGATAAACCTATCCGTATACTTTATGTAGGTACAGGTCCGTATGGTACGCTTTTAATACCTCTTTTACCACTTTATAACTCTACAGAGCTTAAGGTAGATATGCTCGACATCAACCGCAATTCGCTTATAGCTTTACATGATTTGATTAGAACGTTAGGTCTCGGCAAATCTATAGGTGATTTCTATTGTACCGATGCTACCACATTTACTGTTACCAAACATTATGACATTGTAATTTCGGAGACTATGCTTGCCTGTCTTAAAAGCGAACCTCAAGTGGCGATTATGCAACATCTGATTCCCCAACTTGAAGACGATTGCATATTCATTCCCGAAGAAATATCCATTGATGCCAGCCTTACCAATCCGAAAATGGAAACGGACAGGCTGATGTATTACGAAACGAAACAGCCTCCTTTTGAACGGGTTTCGTTAGGGAACATATTTACCGTAAACAAATACAGGCTAGATAGCTCATTATATAGAAAAACGCTCACTATTCCTGATTCCAAAGACGAATTCCCTGTTTTAAAACTCTTCACTACGGTAACAGTTTTTGGCGACGAAATGCTTTCCGATAACGATTCAAGCATAACTTTACCGAAACAGTATTGTGATTTTAGAAGACAAGAAGCTCAACAAGTTGAATTTTGGTATGTACAGGGTGAAAAGCCTGCAATTGAGTGTAGTTTGTCTCAGCATAGGTCTTTACAAAAGATTACTACAACTGAATATCAATTACAAGCGAAAACAAAACTACCCGAGAACTTATTTAAGCAATGAAAAAAGTAACAATTTTATCTATCGATGGTGGCGGAATACGGGGAATACTTCCCGGTGTGATACTGGCTTATATCGAAGAACAACTTCAGGAGAGAACTAACAATCCGGATGCTCGTTTGTCCGATTATTTCGATTTGCTGGCCGGAACCAGTACCGGTGGCATTCTAACCTGCATGTACATTACCCCCGATGAAAACGGGAAACCTAAATTTAGTGCTCAGGATGCAGTTGACCTCTATTTAAAGAATGGACAAGAAATCTTTTCAATTCCTCTCGGACGTAAAATTCTCAATCTGTTTGGCTTATTCGAAGCAAAGTATCCGGTCAGGAACATAGAGAAAATTTTGTCGGATTATCTGAAAGATACAAAGCTAAGCGATGCATTGAAACCTTGTTTGATTACTTCGTATGAGATTTTCCAACGTAAAACCATCTTCTTTAATAAGATTGATACCACCAAAAATGAAACCCGCGATTTCAGGCTGCGCGATATAGCCCGATCTACTTCGGCTGCACCAACTTATTTTAAACCTGCACAGATTCATTCCACCTACGGCAATCCACTTTATCTGGTAGATGGCGGTATGTTTGCCAATAACCCGTCGATGTGTGCTTATGCCGAAGCCCGGACGATTAAATTCAGCAGCATTCCGGCATGTAACGAAAAACCCGATTATCCTAATGCAACGGAAATGATTATGATATCCATCGGAACTGGATCTCAGGGAGATTCTTACCCTTATAGCAAAGCAAAAAAATGGGGTATAGTAGGATGGCTGATACCGTTAATCAATATTCTAATGTCTGGCAATTCCGAAACGGTACATTATGAGTTGAAGCAGATGTTTGGAGCTGTCGATCCCACCAATCTGGCCAATTATTTCAGGCTTGAACCCACAGTGGGTACAGCTAGCAGTGCTATGGATCTGGCAACGCCCGAAAATATGCACGCATTGGAAGAAGCCGGGAAAACCTTTGTAAGCAATCACACCGATAAGCTCGACAAAATTGTGGAGCTGCTGATTGCTAATAAATAAAGAAATTAAAGCGGATATAAGTCAGATCTTAAAATAGAAACATTAATCATTTAAAAATTAAAATTATGGATGAACTCATCGGAAACATCATGTGTTTTGCCTTCCCTTTTGCTCCTTCCGACTGGATGGAATGCAACGGGCAAACCTTAAACATTGTGAATTACCAGACGTTGTATTCCCTCATTGGCACCACCTTTGGCGGAAACGGTACTACCAATTTCTGTGTGCCTAACCTGAACGGTGCATCGCGCCACAACGGGTATATGAAGTATTACATTGCATTTAATGGCATTTATCCTTCAAGAAACTAATAAAAGTAATTTTCAACTAATTTAAAATGAAATTAAAATGGACTATTATTTAGGAGATATCCAACTATTCGCATACCTGTTTGTACCCCAGGGATGGATGTTGTGCAATGGCACGGTAATGCAAGTACAACAAAACAATGCCCTGTTCTCTTTAATTGATAATAAATTCGGCGGTAATGGCTCAACCACATTTGCCTTGCCCAACATGACTAACGACTCGCCAGTAGCAGGGATGAATTATTATATATGTATATCTGGCATTTATCCAACACGTGAGTAATAACAATTTAAAATATAAAAAGATATGGATTATTTTTTAGGAACAATACTCCTGCTGCCTTACGGCTTTAATCCCATGTGGACAATACTTTGTGACGGACGGACTTTAAATATTGCGCCCTACACGGCCTTATTCTCGTTGATAGGAGCTAATTATGGTGGCGACGGACGAACTACTTTTGCTGTACCCAACATGCTTGGGCAAGAACCTCAGCCGGGAATGAACTATTACATTGTTTATGAGGGAGGAATATACCCAACACACGATTAATAATAAAATATTATTTACACAAAATTAAAGAATTTACAATGGGAAATATAGCTTTAAATAAACCAATGACGGCAAATAACTCCATTTTGCCATACATACCTTCTAGAGCAGTCGATGGGGCGTTGGCTCCTTCGAACCGATGGGTAAGCGACAGCATTCCGGCATGGCTGGAAGTCAATCCGGGAGCACTTTATATGGTCAACCGCTGGGTGGTGAAACATCCTTCGATCATTACCTCGCCAAACAACGTGTGGAGCAATTCAAATTATGCCAATGTCGACTATAAACTGCAAGGCAGCAACGACAATTCAGCGTGGTACGATATCGACGGCGTAACCAACAACTCGGCTACATCGACCGACCGCACTTTCAATGCTGTAGCCTACCGCTACTATCGCGTTTTTGTGAGCAAAGGGCTGCGCGGCAACACCGTAACCACCTCAATCATTGAGTTCGAACTGTACCAGGCATACAGTAGCATATTGACGAATCTGGTAATTAGTGCAGGAACATTAACTCCGTCATTTAATATGAACACATTGGCATATATTGCAACGGTCGATGCCAGTGTTGCAAGCATTAATGTAACACCAACAGCACAAGACCCACAAGCGGTGATTAAAGTAAATGGGGCTGTTGTTGCAAGCGGACAACCCAAAGCCGTTGCTTTAGTTTATGGCAGTAACACCATTACAGTTAATGTTACCGATGGTTCGGGCGCACAGAAAAACTATGTCATTACGGTTTCCCGTCAGGGAAGCGCCAATTTGAATACACTTATCTTGAAGGATAACAGCAGTGCGATTGTACCATTAAACCCTGCATTCGATAAAGCAACGCTGTCTTATACAGCCAAAACTGTTGTTAATGTAACCACAGTAACTGTTACTCCAACCGTTGAAGACCCACAAGCGACTGTTAAAGTAAGCGGTACTGCGGTGGTCAGTGGACAACCTTCTGCAGCAATCACAATAGGAGCAGGAGTAACTATACCGGTTGAAGTTACTGCCACAACAGGGAATAAGCAAACTTATTCTATCCAGGTAAGCAAAGGTTCAGCAGCATATCTTAGTGATTTCAAGGTAAAGAAAGGAGGGTCTTATCCTGCATTTTCGCCTGTGTTTTCGCGTGATTATGTTGGTCCATATTCATTGAATGTTCAAGCAACAACGAATGTAATCATTTATATAACCGTTGAGGGTATATCAACGGCGGTTGTAAAATGCAATGGAACGCCATTAACGCTAAGTGGAACCGGATATCCGTTAAGTATGCCTACGGCAGGTATCTACACAATTGTTGTAACGGTTACTGCCTCTGCAACCGACAAGAAGGATTATACACTTAACATTACAAGAAGTTAATATTTAAATTCAACTAACAAGAAGGGTGTCACTATGGCGACACCCTTCTTTAATAAAAACTAAAAAATGGGTATTATGAAACAAGCATGTTTTTACTCAATCAATAACCCGCATGAAACAGGCCAAAATGACCTTCTGCAAAACCGGATTAAAAACATGCTGGGTTCGTCATCTATAAAACAATTTTTATCCGATAAATTGAAATATCTGATAGCCTTTTGCCTGATAATTTTTTTGACAGGTTCGGCTTTTGCTGTTGACATTAATGTTACTGGTATAACATCTCCATCGGCAGCAAACGGCACTTACATACTCAAAGGAACTACAACCGGAGCGCATAGCGGTGCTGCCTATAGCTATTGGAAACACTCAACCCAGAACTATTACATTTGGTGTTATGAAGATCCTTATTTTGGAGATCCTTATTGGGTAATTGATACCAATACATTGGATGATGGTAATTCCCTTTTTCAAGCTTTAGCTTGCTGTGAAGGAAATTCTCCTATTAAAGTAATTTCGTGGGAAGCTTTTAATGGTTTAGGTAGTCCATCTGTTTCAGAAATCACAGTCAATCCCGAAATCAATATAAAGGGAAACGGCGCTTCCATTGCTTCTGGTAGTGGTTCTACTTCTTTCAGCAATTATACTAAGTTTGGTTCGGCGCTTCCCTCATCAGGCAATGCTACCCGTACCTTCACCATCGAAAATACAGGTTCGGCAGTTTTAACCATTGGCGCTATCAGTTTTTCGGGTGCAAATGCTGGTGAATTCACCGTAACCTCAGCGCCGGCAGCATCAGTGGCAGCATTGGGTTCAACCACCTTTACTGTAAGGTTTGCACCAACCGGCACAGGAAATCGTACTGCCACAATTTCAATCCCTAACAATGATTCGGACGAAAGTACCTACACTTTTGCCATAGACGGATATGGATATACCCCTACCACTTTATTGGTTTCCGGGTTTACGACAACTCCACCTGAAGCCAATGAAATCTATATATCACAGGGGGTACTGAATGGTTTTCAATACTGGAAACACCGAACACTAAATTATTACATTTATAATGTAAATGGCACCACATGGATCATTGACAATAATCTAACATCTCCCGATGGTTTCCTTGCCAATAGTTCTTCTGCAATCAATATACCTACAGGATTGACATGGACTAACGGGAGCTATATCCCGGAAGGTGGCAGTACCAATACTGCTTCTACAGGAACAGTTGAGGTAACAGGAATACCCGCAACCCGTGAAATTAACGTAAAAGGATACAATGGCATTAATATCGTAAATGGAGATAATACACCCAGTATGACTGATCAAACTCATTTTGGTTCGGCGGGGCTTTCAACAAGCGGTATAATTCGCACGTTCACCATTCTTAATGAGGGTGGTACAACATTAAACCTAACTGGTTCATCGCCATACGTTGCCATAAGTGGCGCTAATGCATCTGACTTTACGGTTACTGCAATCCCTTCATCATCAATTGCAAGTTGCAATTCAACTACGTTTCAGATTACATTTATTCCGTCGGCTGGTGGAACCCGTACGGCAACAGTAACCATTACAAATAACGACAGCGACGAAGGCACTTTCACTTTTGACATAAAAGGCGAAGGAATATTTCCACAAACGCTGAATGTTTCAGGAATTACTGCTCCTGCGGCGGCTTGTGGAAATTATACCTACCAAGGCATTATGAATAATTTTGCATATTGGAGACACACATCGGGAAGTTATTACATCTATAACGCACTAAGGAGTAATAATACGAACGATTGGTTTATTGACGCAGATCTTGATTACAATACTAATTCTGTCTTTGAAACCTATTACAATAGTACAAGTTTATCTCCCGTTGGTATTACAGACTGGGCTAGATCAACAGGAAGTCTGGGATCTCCTGTTATTACAAGCCTTGTTCCTGAAATAAATGTTCAGGGCAATAGTACTTCCATTGCAGATGAAGATGTTACACCTTCTGTTACCGATGATACCGATTTTGGTTCTACCAATATTTCGTTGGGTACTGTTTCGCATACATTCACCATTCAAAATACAGGAAGTGGCATACTCTACCTGTATGGTACGCCTAAGGTAGCAATATCGGGTGCAAATGCAAGTGATTTTACGGTAACTGCCCAGCCAACAAGCCCGGTGGCAGCAACAACAGGTGCAACAACATTTACAGTTCAGTTCGATCCATCGGCAACAGGTACACGCACTGCTGCAATAAGCATCTCCAACAACGACAACGATGAGAACCCCTATAATTTCAGTATCCAGGGGACAGGAGTGCTTACTCCAACAGTTACCGGTATTTCCCCAACAAATGGTTCAACTTTGGGAGGAACATCGGTATCTATTACTGGAAGTAATCTGACAGGTGCTACAGCGGTTATGTTTGGCGCTACTTCAGCGAGCATTACTGCAAATACAGCTACCAGCATTACAGCCACTTCTCCCGCAGGGACAGGAACCGTTGATGTAAAAGTAACAACTCCCGGAGGAACAAGTGCTACAAGCACCAACGACCAGTTTACTTATGCAGCCCCAGGCACTTTTACACAAGCTACCAGCACCGATTGGGCAACAGCCAGTAACTGGATAGGAGGTGTTCCAACCTCGGCAACCGATGTAATCATTCCTTCGGGAAAAACGGTTGTTATTAGTGCAACGACTCAGGCAAGTTGTAATAACCTGACTGTTAACGGAAGTCTTACCATTCAATCATCAGCATCGGGTACTGGTTCGTTAATTATTAAGGGAACGTCGTCGGGCACAGTTAGCGCGGAACGTTATATGACTGGAAACAAATGGCATATAGTTGCACCAATTGCAGCATTTGGCAGCATCAGTACATTTATCCAAGCATCCGGTAATGCCATCCCATTGAAAGATGTTAGTGGTACAAACCGTTACGGCATGATGGACTACAACGAAGCCACCAATACATGGAACAACTACTACGCCGCTACCACTCTTGATATTCTGCCAGCAGGGAAAGGCTACAGTTTGCGACGCACTTCTGATGGTATTGTCACATTTATCGGTGATCTTACCGGTTCCAGCGAGACAAAATTAGTAGGGCTTACCAAGGGAGGCACGGGATGGAACTGTATTGGTAACCCTTACACATCGGCAATCAATATGAACAATGCTGCCAATGCAACCAACAATTTTCTAAAAACCAATAGTTATATACTCGATGATAGTTATGCCTGTATATATGTTTGGGACGATGCCACTTTATCATACAAAATCCTTGGTAATGTTAGTTTTGACACACGCGATCTTGGACAGAACGTTCTTCAGGCAGGACAAGGTTTCTTTGTGAAAGCAGCATCTGCCGGGGTTGTAGTACAATTTACGAATGATATGCAAGTACATCAAACAACTACACCGTTCAAGGCACCGGCAGTAACAACCAGCTGGCCGGGAATAACATTAACCGCTACAAGTGCGGCAACGTCATCGGCGGCTATCATCACCTTCAATAGGAATATGACTAAAGGCCTTGACCCTACTTATGATGCCGGATTGCTTCGTGGTACCAATGGCTTATCACTTTATACCCGATTAGTGGAAGACAATGGCGTTGATTTTGCCATCCAATGTTTACCAGAAAGTTATAACAACCTGATTATTCCGGTAGGGGTGGACTCTAAGGATGGCGGCGAAATTACGTTTAGCACCGAAACAGCTAATCTGCCCGCAGATTGCAAGGTAATCCTCGAAGACAAAACGACCAATACCTTTACTTCTCTAACTGATGGTGCAACCTACAAGACTACTGTTGCGGCTGGCTCAACTGCGGTTGGACGATTTTATATCCGTACCAGTGGAAATACCACAACCGGAACATCTGGAGTAACAGCACAGACAAGCAGCCTTAAAGCATATATAGCTAATGAAGCGATCATCATAGAAGGTGAAGTTGGTGATCAGGCAATAGCCACTCTCTATAACTTGCAAGGTCTGAAAGTGCGTGTTAATCCATTGCAAAAAGGGTCTTTAAATACTCTTCCTTGCTCAGATCTTATGAAAGGCATTTACTTGTTGACTATTCAACAGAATGGAGAAACAGCGACCAGAAAATTAATAAAGGAATAAGAAAATTTAATAGAAAATTCAGTTATGAAAAAAAATATAGAGAGTACAGAAAAGAAGGCTTATAGTCCACCACAAATTGAAAAGATTACGCTGGATAATGAAATTTCACTGACAATGGAATCATCTCCTGCAGATCCACCTGCTTGGTCGGAAAATAAGGAATATTTCAACAACGATCCGTTTAAAACGAATGTTGGATAAAACAGAATAAGGTTGCCTGTTAGTGTACGGGCAACCTTATTTTATTCTAAAAAACACAAAGCAGAGTTTACTTCAACGACAACCTGCGCAATACCGGATTAATCTTTGCCGTAGTACCTACCACTATTAAAGTCATGATTCCTCCGAATGCCACCGAAGGAATAAGACCCATAAGTTTGGCGGTCATTCCCGATTCGAAAGCACCCAATTCGTTCGACGAACCGATAAAAATACTATTCACGGAAGCCACGCGACCGCGCATATGTTCCGGAGTGTAAAGTTGTAGAATAGTGCCCCGTATTACCACGCTCACATTGTCGAACAACCCGCTTAACAGCAATAGCGATGCCGACAGCCAAAACCAGTGTGAAAAGGCAAAGCCAATCATGCATAATCCAAATGCCGAGACTGCCAATAACAACGTGCGTCCACTATTCTTAACCGGTGGATAGAACATTAGGTAGAACGACATACAAATAGCTCCCATAGCCGGACAAGCCCGCAAGAATCCAAGTCCTTCGGGCCCGACATGCAAGATGTCCGATGCAAAAACAGGCAGCATGGCTACTGCCCCACCAAACAATACGGCAAACATATCGAGCGAAAAAGCTCCAAGCAATTGAGGCGATTTCATCACAAACGCTATGCCCTCACGTATGCGGCTAAAAATGTCTTCATCGCCAGCAGTTTGTACTGCACGGATAATGTGTTTTATTTGTACACGGCTAATCATGTACAACGAAATGATATAGATAGCAAGAATAGAGCAGTAAGCCACGGTTATAGTAGAAAATCCGTAGATCAACCCACCTATGGCGGGACCCATTACAGCTCCTATTTGCCAGTTGGCACTACTCCAGGTAGCTGCATTGGCATAGTCTTTCTTATCTACCAGCTGTCCTATCAAAGCTGTATGTGCCGGCATAAGTATACCACGCGATAATCCGGTGAGGAATATCGTTACAAAGATAGGCCAAATACCCAGGCGCTGATAGGAGTGAAAGGACTCGATACTATAAAGTGTTAGAATAGAAGAACCGAGTAGCAGGATAAGTGTGGAGTTTCTAACAATTTTTTTACGATCCCACAAGTCAATATAATGTCCGGCAAATAGCGATATGGAAATTTGGGGAATAACTTCCACCAACCCAATCATGCCTAGCCAGATTACATTTTTAGTAAGAAAATACATGT
>Ga0302208_10000940_pt1 | contig 13068 bp, 18 predicted proteins | sample II_Fen_E2_3_FD_194577 | JGI IMG/M metagenome (GOLD analysis project Ga0302208, IMG submission 194577) | Peat permafrost microbial communities from Stordalen Mire near Abisko, Sweden - II_Fen_E2_3 | ecosystem: Environmental > Terrestrial > Soil > Wetlands > Permafrost | place: Sweden: Abisko...
CAATTCTAAAAGAACCAATGACACTTATGCCTGATGGTATAACGATACTAAAGTTAGTATTATCCTCTATAACTTTTTTATCGAATAAATCTTTTAGCATAAATGTCATTCCAACACTATCCTTTCTAAAGATAACAGTCGGAACAACATTGTCTATTTCCATAGTTTTCCTTCTAAAAAATAATTATGTATAAACAAGTTTAAAGCACCACTACGTTTTCCTTATCCATTTTTGACCAGTATAGATATCATGCATATCAATAACATGGTTCCACCTATCTTTGAATTGTGAAGTAGATTTCTTTAACCGGGCGATTTCAATAGCGGATATGGTATCTTCTTTATTCAAGATACTTAAACCATCTACTAGATACTTAGTTGCGCTACCAATCTTTCCACGTTGTATTAAGTCATCTACATTATCTAAAACACAATAAATATGTATAGTAGCATGATACTCAAGCTCAGTATCATTAGTAACAACATTCTCTTTAGTAGTGTCGTGTATGCACACATATATGTATAACGTAATTACGGCGATAATAATGAAAGCAATAAACAGTAACGCCATTATGGTACTGGTATTCCAAATCCACATCATGACTCCTTATTTTTTAATAGCGTGTGGTAACGAATTTAAGAAACTTTCATAATCATCAGTATGCTCTAAGAATAAAGCTTCTAAATTACACCCGGCAATATCCTCATATGTGACATCATTAGACAAACTTTTACCTGGATAATAAACCATCATCTGTTTTTTAATCTCAGCATCTTTAAGTAGCCCTATCTCATACATAAAATTAACCCTGCCTTTACGTAAGATAGCCTTATCGATATTCTCGATATGGTTTGTTGTCATAAACACAATCACATCGTCTAATGAGATAATGCCGTCTAACTCATTAAGAAGGCCTGATAACGTCAACGGCGAATACTCCTCTGGTTCAGTACTTTCTACCTCTATTTCATCAGATGAAATAGACTCTCCTTTAACTTTTCGTTTTTGCACTGTTTTATTAGCGTCAAAATCCTCGAAAAGAATAATACTATTTTTACGAATAGTAGCCATAGCCTTACTAAGTGCTGTATCGGTCATTAATCCTAGATTAATGGTATAGACATCTCGGTTATAATAACTCGCTAGCGCCTTGATAAGAGAGGTCTTTCCAGTACCAGGTAAACCATGAAGAAGAAATGTTTGTTTATAAGACATACCCCTAGAGGTGTACCATTCTTTATGTTCTGTAAAAAAGGTAAGTTTATCCATTATGTCACTAAGGATATTCTCATTTATAGCTACTGTTTCTATTGACCGCTTGGTAATAAATCCGGAGTATATCCATTCATCTTTTCTCCAGCTACGTACACAAAGTTCTTTAAAATCTTTTACGTATTTAAAAGCGTTATAAAGATCTAAAAGTTTTTGTCGATTACGTGTTAAACCAATAACTGATATTTCCTGTTTATCTTGGTTACTGGAGGCCGCCTCTAATCTTCTGCGAAAGATATAAAAGAATATTCCTTTATAAATAAAAAAATGTGATCCTAAACCAAATACAAGTACTGGAGTTTGTTCAACATCTTCATCAGTTGTGATTGTGAATGAGCGACTCCACCCTATATACCCAGCGCTATTTACCCATTTGACGAAGGCGTTAAACTGTAACTCATTGCTATCCCAAGACGTAGATGACGAGACATTTGTCATCGTCATCCTTGTTGTTAATTGTGCCACTATAAATGATCCTATACTGCTGGGTATATTACGTGCTAACCACGTAACTAGCCCAGCACCCCATAAACCTATAGCACCTGCTAACATAGGATTACTTTTAGATATTTCTATAAAATCATTATAACTTGCAAGTAGTGTCTCTAACATGCCATTCCTTCCAGATTTTAAATCACCCAATGGTCTAAGAATTCATACGGGCATTTTTCAGTATCGATACAACTGTCAAGTATGTGTTGTTTAACCATTTCTTCCGTAAACCCTATTTTAGCATAACTAGCATCAATATTAAGAAACAACCTCGTAGCTTTACCATCTTTTTTAACAGTAAAAGTATCCTTAATATTGTTACAATTTAAAGTATCATAAAGGGTATCATCCCAAACTGGCTGATTTTTAACAAAGGTATCATAAACATATTTAGATCCCTCTGAATCCTTACGTTTAAGATCATCATAGTTCGTGATAACAATCATGCCTCCTAAAGAATTAGCCTCAACAAGTTCATTGGCGTAGTTCATACTTGGTAAAGCATTGGTGATATACTTATCTAGATTTTTTACGAATAAGGCATCCCTAATTACAAAAGTATTAAAAGTCTGTCCGCGATATGCCAACGCGGCGTATTTAGCAATCTGATTTGCAACACTAGTATTGATACATGTGCTATTAGGTTTACATACTAATTTTTCTATAGGGTCTTTAATATGTTGAGGTGTGACACTGCTTTTGAAAAAATCCGGTAATAATTCTATGTTATTTAGAATAGTCAGAATACTTATACTGCGGATATTATCATCTTTGAAAAGTATTTCTGATGTATGATAACCAGATAAAATGATACTATACTCTAGTAGCATATCAACAGGTAATAATTTACCTACCTGCCTCGGCCCAGCAATTAAAAGTGAGATACCTGCAAGATGTGACCATAGTATAGGTATACTAAACGCATTTGCTTTAAAGTATTTAGACGCGCAATTGCCATGCGCAGGTACCCTAACAACCTCTCTAAAAAAATACCACGGATTTTCTGCTGCTTCAAGAATGATAGCGGTTTTTTGTAATACAGTAAGATCCTTAGAGAAAGGATCTACGCCTATAAGTTCTGCGTTATGTAATATTAGACAGAATGCCCAATTTTTAATACCTGACTCTTTTAAACTATAGGCATACTCTAGAAAAGTTATGTTTCTAGTAGACAGATCTATAACTGGAGAGGATTGATAGTCATCTTTAAAAAGTACCATATTATGCTTCTTTCCATGTTTCTAACATGTTTTTGAATTCCTTAACATCCTCTGGATCTGTGAGTATGTAGTTAAAGAATGGTTTTATAGGTGATATACCTAACCAAATAGCAGCATTTGTCTTATCACCAAGATCTGCACCACATTTTGAACAGCAACATTTAGTAGGCACAGGAGTACCAATTCCATTGCCAATTTCAAAACTGACAGGTACATCGCCACCACATACAGAACAACGAATATGTAATATTATTACCAAATCAGTAACAATATGTTTATTAATTTTGTTAACTATCGTATCGGCTATAACATATAACCCACCACTCGCTGTATCGAATACATTAAATGGTGTTATTGGCCATTCCGCAGGATCATATTGACTATGTCTAATACTCTGATTAATAAAATTGTTTAGATCGTCCTTATTTTTAATAACGATCACAGGCAATGGTCTAGTAACTAGGTCATTGTTTTCAAACCAATTAGTATCAGCAGTATATTCCACATCATCTCTAAGTAGACTACAATTACTTTTTTCAGAGTAAAGTCCAGCATACCCACAAATTTCATCACCCTCTGGTGTCAATACAACAATGGTACCATCTGTAAATTCTATTTTTAATTTACTATACCCGTGATGTCCAATGTTTGTTATGTCTTTAATGGTTTTGCCTACGAACAAATCTTTTTGAGTTTTAGTCATCTTTTTTATCCTTTGCTCTATTATAATTACTAATAGTTATCTGCGTCGAAAGTATATCCCATCCAAACTCAGCTGGAAAGTTATCACTAACATGCGTATCTATCTCCGGTGGAAGAAGTATCGCAAAATATTGTTTACCAATTTTAGTAAACACACAATACCATAAGAAGTGATTTGTATATAATACGTTTGATATAACAATAAATTTACCCCTAGCATGTTTATCCCTATCTAGCAAATATTTACTATTTTTTGTAAACGGAACATGCTTATTAGCCACGATAACATAAGGTATTTCTTCTTTAGGAAAAACCTCTATTACTTCTAGAGAATCACTTTCAGCTTTTATTGCAAGCGCTACTTTTCTTTTAAAAAATAACTTATAAAATTCAATTCCTGTCTCGACCATATCTTTGTAATCAAGTTCAAAATCAAATTTAACCTCGTTCATCCCTTCTAGTACTGAATTATGGCACATGTCAGAAAACGATGGCGATCGGCGTTGCCCGATGGCTCCATCCGTAGCTAGTTCACTACCATAAATTTTTGACATGTCATAAGGTATAACACCCTCTTCTAAATGTTTGTTAATAGCCTTAGATGCTGCAACATAATCAATATCTACATGGTATTGCTCAAAAACAGCTGGTGTGACTAATGTAATAGCCGACACCGGCTTATTATTATTATTATTAGTTTTTTCCACGTCTGGCCCCTTTATTATTCGTGAAGTTCTCTTTAATGTATGTAATAAGCACTTGGACACGATAAGTGCATTTATAACACGTAAGCACGTAAGCACACTCAGATAGCGGCGGGTCAACAATAACTCTTTTTGAAAAATACCCACTCTTTATTTCACGTTTACGGTAAAATCTATACAGGTACTCCAAATGTTTTAAATTATTTTTCAAGAACCGCATAGCAGCCTCAATACTGTCTTTATCGTAAAACATAATATACATACCATGCTTTACTATTTTTTCAGATACAACATAACCAACTCTCATTATTAGTCCTTTATAAGTTATTAAACCCCTTAACACGTTCTATTTCCATATCTAATATATCTAACAACTGTTTCTTAACATTGTCAAGAATGTTAGCTTCGGTTACGATATGGTTACGCACCCGTATTGCAAAGTTTACAAAACCCTCTGCAAACATTTTATAAGTTGTCTCACCTGGTAAAACTCTACCCGGATAATACTCGCCAACAAGATAAGATTCACCGTTGGATTCACCTATGTCGAATAGTAAACGACCAGGCTCAAACCATATTGACGTTAATGAACCATCTTCCGATGTTCCTGTAGTGGTAACTACTTCTAACATAAAACGTATGCTGTTAGGCGTATCTGTATAAAAAGCAAAATCATATGATATACCACTTGGAACTATCTTAAAAGTTTTAATACCTAGATCAAGAGAAAATTCATTTGTTAACAAATTTGAATAGTGTAACATGATCTCTTTATATGCTTTCCCAGTACTCACACTATAGGTTGCCCTGAAATGTTTTGTAACGACTGTCAACTCTATGGTGTCCGGTGTTTTAGACTTACGATCCTTAAAACCATAAGGTAATAATAATATTACACCTGGAAAAAAATGTTTATCTTCTATTAATAGGTTTAGACCATCTAGCCCTTTCTTATTACGAGAAACACTATCGGACAAGGCAAAAGATAGTTTACGAGAAAGATTTAGTTCTGTCAATTCACAACCTTTTTGCCTAGAAAGAACACCGCCAATACAAACATTTATAACAAGACAACTACTTTTTTCGTATAAAATATAAATGAAGTTTTTTTCTGTCTTGAGTAAGCCAAAATTATCTGATACTGTCAATTCTTTAAGACCTATAGTAGCCACAGCTGCTTGTATTGTAGCTACCACTGACTCTTCACGGCTTTTATCATCGTTATCTAGATTCCTTATTATCAAATACATCATAGGAATTTCCTTTATTTAAATTTCGTAAAAGTACTATACTCTTCTATAACTTGATCTAACCCTTTTATAAATTTGTTTTTAATACCGCCTAATATTTTTGTTTCACCGGCAATAGATTTTATAACACCATTTAAAAAACCTATATATCTTTCTTCAATATTATTATTAACAAAATTATGGATTTTGCTATAAGTATCGATATTGCTAGAAACACCTATCGTGATAGTCTCCATGATATATTTTTTATCAGACGTGTAACGTACTGTGGCAGTTATGTCAGACAGTGACAGGCTATACATTCTAAATTTAAATTTATAGATGGTAGCCATCGGATCTATCACAGTCTTAATGTGTTTTTTAATAATAATGAAGTTTTTATTTTTAGAAATGTCCGCATGCGACCAATCAGATTTTATACTGTTTGTGGTTATTAAAGCGTTTTTAATACCATGCGCTTCGCCTATATTAACACTAGCATAATGTGACGCTACCGCTAAAACTTTACCAAGATTTTTAGCTGAACTAATATTATAAACACATGAAAAGAACGGTGTTATAATAACACTGTTTTCACCCGACCTATTCTTAGTATCTGAAAAACCGTATTTCATTTTACCATACAAATTAAGTACGTACAAATCGTTCATAAGATAGTTTACATCATTTATTTTTAGCATATGCCTATTAACAGCCATAGCCAAATTAGCTGCATTAAGGAACATTGAAGGCACAGTATATGCTACACCATTAAGTACGCCTTTGTACTTAAAGTTTCCTTTTTTGTCTAGATCGATTATAATAGCCGACTCTGAAACACTTTTGTTAATAGAGGTATCGCAGCCTATCCCGGCAAAGACTAATCCATGCAGCACCGTGGCGTGGATATCTTCATCGTATAATAACTCGCCATCTTTTAACAGCGTAACCTGTAATACAAAGTTATCTTGCATTTTGTTATCCTCTTAATTTAAAATAGTGTAATTACCATAAGGTGGATATACTTTGTCATTTACTTTGGTCTTTTTTATAGCTTCATGATATGAAACTTCAAATAGTTCTGGTAGTAGACCATTTCCCTGTAGGATAATCTGGGCTTTGTCACTTTCTGCATCTTTCAAACCTATAGTGTATACAACTTCATCCACTCTTAAGTATGTTTCATTTTCATCTTGATCTTCATACCGTATGAGCATAGACACTTCTAAATCTTGAAGTACAACTGGAATATCAAAAATAGCTATACTATTGTCGGCAATCTTTCTAAAGACGTTGATTAATTTGTTAATCAACGTCCTAGTACCCATAATTTCATATTCTGATTTTTCCATCATTTCTTTAATAATTTCATTAAGAACTTTCTCTTTATTCGCATTCACACTATGTCCTTTTCTTAATCTTCAGGCACTTCAAGAGTACCTTCAATTTCAAACGAATCTTTCAACACTAACTCTTCAAGAATGGTGTCATCTAGAATAGGTGGAAGACCTACTAGTGCTAAATCTTTAGATGTTAAACCTATATCTTTAAGTTTACCTGTAGATTCCATAGTAATAGTATCTACTCTCATACCCTCAAACACACATTCCGATGTTACAAAGTTATCAACATAGAGTGTATCATTTTCAAATGTAACTTTTAAGTTTTTATTACCGGTGCTTTTAATAACCTTTTTGGTCAACTTTTCTAAAACAGTACTCATGGTTTACTCCTTGGTTTTATTATATACATATATAAATAATATGTTGTTAAATGTAGTTACAAGTAACCGTTATAACGGTTACTTGTAATAATGTTATTTACACTATATAGATTTTACTAATCTTGGTTTATAAGCCGAATATCATATTTCTTTTTATCAAGAATTGCATACTCAGTATAAAGATAATCAACATAAATGATTCTTTTTTTATTAGCCATTTTATTCTCCAGTAGATTCTAGGTTTAATATCTTAGATAAGATCCCTTCTGCTTCAGCTAGTATGGCGGTATTAAACTTGCGCACCCCTGTAAACTCTAATTTAGGAAAAGGCTCGCCCAACAGTTTAATGTAAAGTGGTGTGCAGTTAAAGTGTTTACAACAACGCACGAGCTGTTGTTTATCATCAGTGAGCAGTGTGATGAGATCGAATGTATAAAACTCTGGCGATAAAAGACCATACTCATTAAGTACCAAATCTTTAGGGTCGCCCTTATAGAGTGCCGTGTTTTCACAAACCAGTGGTTTGCCGCTATCCGGAGACATAATGAAGTTGTTGGTATAAAAATTCAAAAACTTATCAATATTCGGTTTATCGTTGGGGTGGTATTCTAACCCTAACCTATCACCTTTTATTTTCTCGATTTCACCTTCTCGCAGATAGTAACAATCTTTCTCTGATACCGGAAGTGGTTTTATTTCTACAACATGTTTTAAAACAACTAACAAACTAGCATATTCACAGTTTGATGCTTTATCGTAGCTAGTAGTTTGATATCCTTCTAAGATCTTAGGAAAGCGAGTAATTACGCGTATAATTGTTGACATCATTGATCCTTAATGTTTAATATATTCTATTTAAGAATCTATTCTTAAAAAAATAAATGACTACTAGGTATACTGGTTAACCCGTGTGGGTTAACCAGTATACCTTATTTTCTTATAACACTTGCAACACGGATAGCAATATCCTCTATAGCTTCTTTCGCTCTAAGTTTATCTCTTGGAAGACATAAGTTAAGACCTAGAAAAACATTCTTAAGATCAAACTGTAACCTATCTATTGTTTGGGTTAATTCAAAATTACTCCCTACAACTTTACAAAGTTTCTTAATAGATCCTTCGACATCGTCTACCATGTTTTCTAGGTATTCCTTATTAGGAACTCTTACATCACTATCTCTTGAAAACGTCATCTCACCCTCTTTACCAGTTAAATCAATTAATAATTAATCCAAGAATAGCTTTATCGCATGTAAGGGCTTTTTATAATATATCACGCATTACTTCTCCTTAAATTTATTATACATTGAAATAAAATTACTAAGTTTTACAGGATCTTCGCCAGAACGTTTAAGTTCTTTAATCTGTCTTTTAAGATCCGCTTTCATAAGCGCTTTTTTCTTTTCAAGCTCAGTTTGATCTGCAAACCTATCTGGTTTATCTCTAAAGTATTTACTACCTGCAAATATGTCTGACCCGCCTAGCCCTGCTGCTAAACCCGCCATTTCAGCTAAAAGAGCTTTACCTTTTTTAGATCTGTTTTTTTCTTCTTCTTCTGTAGGTGCTCGATATCCAAAACGGGCAGCGTCATCACTTATGATTGTTCCGTCAACATGATCGAAAGGAGTTATCAAATTATATTTAGAATAGGTTGCTAACTTAAGTTCATCTTCATTAGCAATAGTTCTTGGAAATTCATTGTGATGCTTACCTGTGTTACATTCACAACACAACATTTCAACATGATCAATACATCCAAAACCCTGCATATCCATAAGAGCATAACAAGGATGCCTATCTGTTCTATAAAGTTGTCTTAGATTACCCTTACTACGAATATGAATACCTTTTTCAGGTTCATCTTCTGGCATAGGAAAATCTTTTTCATTTTCTAAGCTTGCTAATACTAATGCAGTATTCTCAATAGCCTTGCATTTGCTACAAATAAATAACGACATGTTACCTCCACGGTATATTTAATAATAATAGTAAAAATCCTCTTCAGGCTCATTTTTCCCGCAGCTACCTCTATATGTAGTATACTTATAAAGATCATCTTTAGTAAGTATATCGTGATCCATTTTAATAGCCTCTAAATCAAAATTACGATAAATACCATCATAGCTTAGAATAATCTTTCCAGAGATAATGTACTGACTTAATAAAAGAACAACTTCCTCAATATCATTATCCTTATTAGCATTACCTAGTGTGTAATCTATAAGAACTTCTCTAACATTGGATATATCCAATGTTAGAGTATCGTCAGAATCGGTTGTTATACATTGATGAAACAACTCATTACATATACTACCAGGTGTGATTTCTGGCGGAAGTTCTATAGCGCACTCTACACCTAGTCTGGCATTCTCAGAATAGACTAACCAACTGATGATGTCAGGTCTTTCAGAAAGATCTAGTTTAACTTCTTTAAATCTACACTCATGATATATTGACATCTTTATTCCTAAAAATTAGTCTAAGATTCACAGGACCATGAATACCCTCAATACTCATAAAGGTATCGTTTCTTCGCGGTGTTTTTATAAAATCTTCCACATCAAAAGCTTCATCCAGTTCCATGTGCTCTCTATCTGGATTATGTATATTTAAAATAGCCGGATTCTCATTATTAGAAAAGTTATCTGTTATATCGATAATCTCTGATAATGACATAAGTTGAAAATTAGTACTAGTATACCCATTAACATTAAAAGCCTGAGCCATAGCTAAAATACTATAAACAGGTGTGAATTTTTCAGCTATAAGCTCGGCATTGGTTACTGTCTCAGGAAGCGTCTTTTCTTTACTAATACTAAAAGTAAATTCCTGAAAGGCGAATTTAAAATCGGACAGACTACCCCCATATTTTAAAATTTCTAAAAGTTCAACCCCGTCATAGATTGAGACTGTTCCTGATATATTATTATCCTCAAAAGAGAATTTTAAATTATACACATCTGTTATAGTGGGATGTGTAGCGGTAACTAGATTACCTGCTACTAACCATTTGAAACCATCTTCACAATTTTTAACATAGTCTACGTCGTACACGTCATTTACAAGTTTTAAAATGAAAGGTTTTGCCACATTTAGTAGTTTAAGTTCCTTTAGATACGCTGCTAATGTATCACATTTTTTTGTTGTATCTTGATCATGATATGAAACTAAATCTGAATCAAAAAACGCAAGCCTTCTACTACCAAGCATTGGAGAAACAGAATTCTCATCAGTACAAAAGTAACGAATAAGACCTCCGCCTACGATATCGATCGTATCAATTACCATTTTTTTACCAGTAAATTTAAGCATCGCTGTTTCCGTCACATCATCTATATATGGATTACGATCCTCAGCAACTGTTACAGTATCCCCGACGTTGTAGTTAGGCTTCACTTGTTTAGTATCAGCTTTTTCAAAATTACCCATATCATAATTTTTTAATAAAATCTTTAAGTCTCTTTTTAAATCACCGATAGTCGTTGTCATACCACATGTCTCAAAATTTTCTTCGGGTGTAAAGCTAGTAGATATCATAAGCTTGACATCACCGGTAATAACAAGAACACCTTTTTCAACATCCACATCAAAACTCGCATGTAAGACAGGCTCTTTTTCGGCACTTTCATCTGATTTTTTAAGTTTTTTAACCCACGCGAAATAATCACGTGATGTGTAAAAGTTAAGATGTTCGGACGTTCCTAAACTAATGTCTAAATCAAGAAGATATTTCTTGGTCGTAAATAATAAATCCCATATAATCCCTGTTTCAATGTTGGCCGATGCCAGTTTACCTTTACCAAGATAGACGGCACTCATTGTGTTAATTGCAAATAGTGAAATCGCTGTTTTCATTATTTATCCTTTTTTTGTAGTTGTTTTTTTTTTTAATATGGTAATCTGAATAATGTCTTCGGATCCTTATTTTTTATAACTGCATCCCTGACATAATCTTTAACCTCGGCGTATACATTAGTAACTACCATATCTGCAGAGCTCTTTAATCCTAAAAAATCTTTAAGTTGAGTCTTATCCTCAACGATCCATTTAGGAAGAACATAGTTTTCAAAGGTTGCTTCGGCACCAAGTATATAAGCATTATCGCATACCCCAACAATCACATAAGGGCAGTTATATATTCTGTCACTTGCTACTCTTTGGAGTGTACTGATAATCACATTTAACAGTCCCCTTGTATAGAAGCAATCGCTTAGTCGCATGAACTGATTAACACTTTTATAAGGGTATATTTCTACATCTCCTTTATCTGTATACTCAAAAGTACAGAATAGAATATCCTCTTCACATACGATAGAATATAGATATAAATACTCGGTATCATTAAGTTTAAGTACTATGTCAGCTTCATCGTTAGGAACACCTTCTGGAAAACCAAGATACTTACCAATATCTGCTAATGGTAGCAGCGCGTCTATTACTGATTGGTTACAAGCTCGAATAAGTTTATCAATAGCGTAAAGAGGATAATCTTTCTTAATCTCTTTAACAGGATTATCCTCTTTGCTATTAAATAATTTATTCCAAACATATGTAGCAAACCTCATAACTACTCCTTTTAGTGTTCGATAACAAAGTTAAATTTAAATAACTGACCAAGTACCCTGAATTTAACGCATGCCGATTCTTTAATAGATACTAACTCTAAAGTAAGTCGTGCACTATTAATACCATTATTTGTGACGTAGTAATGTGTGAGCTTTTTGTTTGCAGGATCTTCAAAATTATCTCTTACATTATAAGTACTCACATCACTTTGCTCAAGTTCTTTAATGTCACATCCGTTATGTTTAAAAATAATATCGACATATGTATAGATCTTACCATCTTGTTTAAGTACACTGTTGGCTTTAGGTACAAATACCGTATCATTATTAGATATTAATAAACAATTAGAACCGTCTATTGTAGGTAACATAATATTCTTTACAAAATAGGCAGTGATCCCCGAGGCTATGCCGTCTTTGGGAATTTTATCAGAATCTATACCAGAACAGGCACGCCATACTGATAAGAAGTTTACCTTAATAATTTCATTAAGAACTTTTCTTTTTGCTCTAGATAGCCTATCAATACTTTGATACTTTGCAAGTTTATCTTTGGCGTTTTCACTACATAATAGACTTTCTTTAAAATCTTTATCATTTTGAAGTTTAACAAGAATATTAAAAAGATCTTCTCCTGTATATGCCGGATCAAATGTTCCAGAGTAAGGTTGACGACCAGATGGTAACTTATATATACCGGCAATCTTCTTAATTGTCCTGTTAATAATATATAAAATATCCCCTCCGGTGTCAACAACAAGTACAGCTTCATAAGTGACCGCGTTTATTACGCTAAACACTATTGCCGGTCTATCTTTCAGATCGTTATATTTTAACACGATTGCTCCTCTATTTATTTATAATACTAAACTAATTTAAAATGTTTTACAAGAGTGATGAATATATCTAGAACTAGCCAGGCTAATATGAACATTTTTAAGACATTAATCATTTTATGTACCCTATTTCTGGTTTAGGTAACGGTTTCTTACCGACATACCATTTGAAAACTTCTGAAAGAATTTCGGACTCTAAAAGCCTATCATACTTTTTCCAGTATTTACCGCATTTAGAACAATATGTATCTAGATTATCGGCATCATCATCAGCTCCAAAATCATGGTAACATACCGTTACAGTAGCGATAGTCTTGCAACTAT
>Ga0302208_10000944_pt1 | contig 13052 bp, 9 predicted proteins | sample II_Fen_E2_3_FD_194577 | JGI IMG/M metagenome (GOLD analysis project Ga0302208, IMG submission 194577) | Peat permafrost microbial communities from Stordalen Mire near Abisko, Sweden - II_Fen_E2_3 | ecosystem: Environmental > Terrestrial > Soil > Wetlands > Permafrost | place: Sweden: Abisko...
GTTCAGAACGTCTACGCTTTCCAAAGCGAATCCGCACCGATTTATACCAATCTGGATGTCAATGGGATACCCGTCACAAATTCCGGCGACCCCAGTCGTTATGTGTTGCGACAAATTCCTAACTTTGGTGGAACGGTTTTGCCCACCATCGGTATCATGGTCAAATTTTAATGCCTGCTGAAATGAAAACGAAACTTTTACTCGCAGCCTGTCTGTTGATTTCCGTCCTCACGTTCGCTACTAAAAAGCCCGAAGCGATTACGTTCTATACCGTAGGCGCCGCAAAAACCGGAACGGCCCTGAAGCTCACGTTCGAAAAGGGCAAGCAGCACAATCATCCCTTGTTCGCTGTCTGGTTGGCCGATATGAACGGTACGTTCCTTGAAACATTGTACGTTTCAGAAAGCATCGGCAAGGGTGTTTTTCCCAGAGTGGACCGTCAGAAAGGTGCTTGGTTGGCAGGACCCATCCAACGTCCTGCAGCCCTGCCGTACTGGGCGCATCAGCGGAACATCCTCAACGAGTTCGGCAGTTACAATCCGACTCCGGCACATCCGGAACTCGATGGCAATACGGGTGCAACCCCTCAGTCTTCGTTTATTTTGAATTTAAAATCTTCGAAAGAGCTCAGTGGCAGTTACTTGGTGTTTGTTGAATTGAACCAGTCTTGGGATTGGAATGAATTCTGGTACAACGACCGTTTTCCAGGGAACAAAGAATACATGACTTCGAGCCAACCGGCTTTGGTCTATTCCGTATTGATTGATACCCGTCAGAAAACGGCTTGCCAGCTAAAACCTGTAGGCTACAGCAGTTACGACGGTTCTGACGGAAGTCTGAACCCAGACTTGAAAACGTTGACGACAGCCCTGCACATTGCGAAAAGCATCACTGTATCGGTTCCTTAAACGATTTTTTTTGGATTTTTGGCAATGTAATCCTTCCAACTCGTAAACGACTTGTTCGTTTGCGGTCGGTTGGTTTGCATGTAATGGCAGAGCGCGGCGGCGAGTCCGTCCGTGGCATCGAGTTGCGGCAGCATGGTCTCCTTGGGGATCTTCAAGATACGCTGCAGCATGTCCGAAACCTGCTCCTTGGAAGCTCGTCCGTTGCCGGTAATGGCCATCTTGATTTTAAGTGGCGCATATTCGAAAATGGGCAAATCCCTCGATAAAGCGGCAGCAATGGCCGTACCCTGCGCGCGGCCCAATTTGAGCATGGATTGTACGTTCTTGCCGAAAAAAGGCGCCTCGATGGCCAATTCATCCGGTAGATACTCTTCGATGAGGCCGAGCGTGCGGTCAAATATCTTGCGCAACCGCAAATAATGGTCTTCGTACTTGTTCAATTGCAGAATGCCCATGGCAAGCATCTCCGGCTTGTTGTTGGTAATCTTAAGCAGACCGTAGCCCATTACATTCGTACCTGGGTCAATGCCCAAGATGATGCGGTCTTTGACGACCTTCGGGACGGCTTTGAGGGTGGTTTCGTTCATAAAACGCTTTCCATCATGGTGGTGAATCCCATGACCTTTTCCTGAAACCGATTGCTCATGGTCGTTTGCATTTCGGAACCATAACGCATGAACCAATTTTCCAACGAATCCAGGCTTTCAACCTCAAACTGAAGGGCATAACTGACGTTGCCCGGTTCGTTCTCCACCAATAATCGGAAGAAGCGGGGATTCACCAGCATGTCGGTTTTGGTCACTTCGGGAATGTATTCGTGTTTGACCCAAAAGATCCAATCGTTCTGGATATCTTCGGAAACTTGGTAGGTGGTGTTAACGATGAGCATGTTCAAAAAATTTCAGTGTTTACGGCAAAAAGTGTACCTCAAAGATAGTAAAATTAAAAACTTCATGTATCTTTGCACCCGCTTTAAACAACCTCACGGGGCATTAGCTCATCTGGCTAGAGCGCGACACTGGCAGTGTCGAGGTGAGCGGTTCGAGTCCGCTATGCTCCACTAAACAAAAAATCCAAACTTTTCAGTTTGGATTTTTTGTTTAGTGGAGCTAACCGTGTTTAATTAAGATGCTCAGACGGCCGGTGGGGTTGGTTTTTTTTTGTTTAGTGGAGCATTCCGTGTTTTATTAAGATGCTCAGACGGGCGGTGGGGTTGGTTTGATTTATAAAATCAAAAAAATCGTACATTTGACCAACTAGTTTAAATGCATACGCCTGCCATGAAAACAATTTCATTCATTCAACCAGAAAGTGATTTGTCCACTGTCGTACACGTGCTGAACGCATCGCACGGCACTGTTGCCAAGCAATTTGGATTTACGGTGGAAACGAATCCGACAAACAATGCATTCATCGATGAGGCCACTTTAAGATTGCAATTAAACAGTGGCATTCGTTTGTACGGTTTGACCGTTGATGACGAACTGATCGGTTGCATTGCGGTAGAAGAGTCCACCAAAGAAGTAGCGACCTATTATATCGAAAAAGTATCCGTGTTGCCCGAATATCGGAATCAAGGGTATGGCATTGAACTGATGGATTTTGCGACAGACTTGATTCGACAGACAGGTGGGAAGTACGTTTCCATCGCTTTGATTGATTCTCATGCAAAACTCAAGTCATGGTATCTGACACAGGGATTTCACCAGACTGGAATTAAAAAATATGAGCATTTGCCCTTTTCGGTTTGCTTTATGAGTAAGCAACTGAATTAGGATTTTTGTGCTTCTTTTCTAAAATGTTGTATATAACTATTGAATGAATGCATAAATATTAAACATATTTGTTATATATTTACATTTCAAGCATTTGAATGTACATAGAAATTTGCCTAGTCAACTACTTAATCGAATAACGTTGTTTCTTTTGTTATGAAAGATGAAGCAAAATCCCCACTCACGCTTTTTCGCTTAAAGGTGGAAGAATTAGTTGAAAACAAACCATCGGATGATGATTTGTTGAAATTGCTTCAAGAGTATGGTTTTAAACCAAACATGCTTGATAATCAAAAAGAAGATAATTATAAAATTGCGACCAAGGAGGTTCTTCAAATTCTAAATGAACCGGGTCAAATTAGTATTACCATCCAAAGAGTCCTCACTGTATTGAGAAAAACAACAGGAATTGAAGCCATCGGCATTCGATTGCAAGATGGGGATGATTTTCCGTATTTGGATCAGTCCGGATTTTCAAGTGATTTTGTGTTGACCGAAAATTCATTGATCGATTTTGATGAAAAAGGTCATAAATGTCGTGATCTTGACGGAAATGTTTGTCTATCATGCACTTGTGGAATGGTCATTTCAGGCAAGTATGAACCTTCAAATCCATCAGTAACATCCGGTGGTAGTTGGTGGACAAATGATTCTCTTCAGAGTCTTAAACTCCTTTCCAACAATGATGAACGATTTCATCCTCGCAACAAATGCATATTGTTTAAATACGCTTCGATAGCACTCATACCCATTCGTACGAACGAAAAGAATTTTGGTATGATTCAATTCAACGATTTACGCAAAAATGTATTCAATAGTGAAATCATCGAAATATTGGAGGGGATTGCATTGCATATTGGGTCGACAATAGTTCGCAAGAAAGCTGAAGAAATTCTGAAGGAAAGTGAGAATCGTCGGAATGCCATTTTGCAAACGACCATGGATGGATTCTGGTTAATAGACATGCAAGGTAATATTCTGGAAGTCAATGATATCTATTGCCGGATGAGTGGCTATTCCCAACAGGAACTGCTCAACATGAACATTTCTGAATTGGATAGTATTGAAACGCGAAAACAAACATACGACCATATAAAAAAGGTGGTGAAATGTGCTGAGGATCGTTTCGAATCACGTCATCGTCGAAAAGATGGGCGGTTTATCGATGTTGAAATAAGTTGTAAATATCAAACAGATATTGATGGACGAATCATTGTCTTTTTACATGACATAACCAAACGCAAGCAAGCAGAATTCGCTTTACGAGAGAGTGAAGAAAGGGCCAGGTTCACCCTTCAAAATATCCTTTCCCCAGATATGGTCATAGCCGATTTGGAACTGGATAACATTATTGATGCACCAGCATTGCAGCGTTTACTTGAAGAATATTTCAAACTTGCCCAAGTTCCAATGGCCATCATCGACAATCATGGTAAAGTGTTGGTCCGGATTGGTTGGCAGAATGTATGTACAAAATTTCATAGAGTTCATCCGGAATCTTGCAGGAATTGTATTGAAAGTGATGTATACCTGACCAACGGCATTTCTGATGGTACATTTAAGTTGTACCAATGCAAGAATGGTATGTGGGATATGGCCACCCCCATCCTAATTGGTGGTGAACACAAGGGGAACCTATTTATGGGCCAGTTTTTCTTCGAAAACGAGCCAATTGACATTGATACCTTTCGAAAACAAAGTGAATTATTTGGTTTTGAAGAAAAGGATTATTTTGAGGCACTTAATAAAGTTCCTCGGCTAACAAAGCAACATATAGAGATTGTAAAATCATTTCTATTGATGCTATCGCATTTGATCTCACAATTAAGTTATAGTAATGTCAAATTGGCCAAAGCGATTGCGCAACAAAAGCAAGTTGAAAAAACACTGCTTGAGAAAGATGCACTCATTCTTAAAGCTCAAGAAATTGCAAATTTAGGATCCTGGTCGCTCGATCTAAATACAAAATCATTAACCTGGAGTGATCAGATTTTTCAAATTTTTGGTCTGAATAGTTCTGAATTTCCAGCTACTTATGAGGGCTTTCTGGATGCCATCCACCCGGATGATCGGGATGCTGTCGATAGGACATATACCGATACGATTCAACAGGGTATGGATCACTTCGAAATTGAACACCGCATTGTACGAAAGAATACTGGAGAATTAAGGTATGTAAATGAAAAATGCGAGCATTTTAAAGATTCTACAGGTAAAATCTTCCGTTCAGTTGGCATGATTCAAGATATAACGGAGCGAAAATTAAAAGAAGAAGCGCTTCGCAAATTAAATCAAACTCTTGCAGCACTTAGTAAGAGTAGTCAAGCCATGTCGCATTCTTTTGATGAAACTGAATATTTAAAACGAGTGTGCCAAATCGTGGTGGAGGATACGGATTTCTCCATGGTTTGGATTGGATATGCCGAAAAGGATGTCAAAAAAACGGTGCGCCCAGTAGCAAGTGCAGGTTTTAAAGACGATTATATTAATTCGATTCAGGTCCGATGGGATGATTCCGAATTTGGACATGGACCAACCGGAGTGGCCATTCGGACAGGAAAGATTGCACTATGCAACAATATGTCAACGGATCCGGATTTCAAACCATGGCGTGAACAAGCCCTAAAGAGAGGCTTTGCTTCCTCCATCGTCTTACCTCTAAAATCTGGAGACGATGTTTTTGGAGCAATTTGCATTTATTCAAATCAAACGGATTCTTTTTTTGAAGACGAAATCAAATTACTAACTGAGCTTGCCAGCGATTTGGCATCTGGAATAACAACCATCCATCTTAGATCGGCTCAAAAGTTAGCAGAAGAAACATTAAGCAAATCGTATATAGAACTTGAAAAACTAGTTGAAGCAAGAACAAGGGAGCTGCAATTAACCAACAAGTTATTGAACAAAGAAATAGACACAAGAAAACAACACGAGCTAAACTTATTGGCAGCCGAAAAAAAATACCGTACTGTTGCCGATTTCACAGCGAACTGGGAATTTTGGATGGGTCATAATCATCAATTGTATTATTGTTCACCTTCTTGTGAACGTATAACTGGTTACACCGCTTCTGAATTTCTAAAAGACCCTAGGTTATTCTTCTTCATCGTTCATCCGGCAGATAGAAGGGAATTTTTGCATCACAATAAAAATGAATTGAATTATAAGGTCTATAAAAACGAAATTCAATACAGGATCATACGCAAAGACGGTTCTATCCGATGGTTGGCACATATTTGCCAACCGGTTTTTGATGAAAATGGTCAATTTAACGGAACCAGAGGAAGTAACAAAGACATTACTGAACGTAAAATAACGGAGGCTCAACTCTTAACCAGTAATGAAAAATACAAATTGCTTTCCGAAAACATAAATGATGGTATATTCATCTGTAAGAATGGAAAATTTGAATATGCCAACAATGCTGTATACCAACTTTTTGGATATGAAAAAGGGGAGTTGGAACATCTGAACTTGACCGATTTGGTTCAAACGGATCGTAAAGTGGAGTTGGATATATTTCTGAATTCTACTGGAGAATTGGATCAAAATTTCAATTTGGAGGTACGCTGCATCAAGAAAGACCTATCCACCATCATTGTTGAAATGTTGTTGAAATTTAATACCATTGAAAAAATGGTTTATGGCGTCATTCAAGATGTTACAGAAAGAAAAGAACTTCAAAGAAACATACTGAAAGCAATCATTCAAACAGAAGAAAAGGAACGTTCTCATTTTTCGAAAGAATTGCATGATGGCTTGGGGCCCTTGCTGACAACAATAAAAATTTATCTTGAAAGCTTGATGCGACCCAAATCAGAAGAAGTTCGAAATGAACTGGTTCTGAATGCGCACGACATCATAGAAGAGTCACTCATAACTGTGAAAGAAATCTCGAACAATCTTAGTCCACATCTACTTACCAATTATGGACTTCAATCTGCAATAAAGAGTTTTATTGATAAGCTGAATAAAACGACTGAACTTGATATTGTTTTGGAAAGCAATGCCTACGATCGAATGCCTGAAGAAATTGAAGCAACCCTGTATCGTTCCATCATAGAATGCATCAACAACACGATGAAGCATGGAAATGCAAAAAACATATTTATTAAAATGAACATTTCAGAAAGTTTGTTTTTTGTAAATTATATTGATGACGGCATTGGATTTGATGTGAACGAAGTACTTTCAAAGCAAACCGGATTGGGTCTGTTTAATTTGCAAAACCGCATTCAAAACATTGGAGGCAAATTGGAGTTGACAAGTATGCCAGGTAAGGGAGTGAATTATAAATTTTACATCACTATCTGATTTTAAATGAGGTCCGAATTAAAAAAAAACATATTATGAATTCAATTCAAATCGAAAAACCGAAAATTATTATTGTAGATGATCACGTGATTTTTCGTCATGGCATAAAATCGATGTTGGATATTGAGAATATTGCAACCGTAATCGGTGAAGCTTCCAATGGAATTGAATTTATTGAATTATTGTCGCACGTTAAACCCGATTTGGTATTCATGGACATTGATATGCCCTATATGAATGGTTTGGATGCCACCCAAAATGCATTGAAGATTTTTCCCGACTTAAAGATAATAGCACTTACGATGTTTAGTGACGAAGAGTATTATTATAAAATGATTGATCGGGGAGTAAAAGGCTTCCTACTTAAAACGAGCGGTATTAGTGAAATTGAGAACGCCATTCATAATGTCATGTTGGGAGAAACACATTTCTCAAACGAAATTTTGGTAAAAATAATCAGTAACTATAGTCATAAAAACACAGAAACGACAGCGAAACTGGAACTTGTATCAGAAAGGGAAAAGGAAATTCTTCAACTACTATGTAAAGGCCATAGCACGGAAGAGATCTCTCAAAAGCTTTTTATTAGCCCTGAAACAGTTAAAAAGCATAAATCCAATTTGTTTGGGAAAACAGATTCTAAAAATACGGCCAGTTTGATCTTGTTTGCTATTAAGAACAAAATTATAGATTTTTAAAACTACCTGCAACTCTTTCCTTTATTATATCTACCTAATAGAAAGATAGATAACATTCAACTACACTTTTTGGAGTATCGGTTACTACATCTATTGTAGTATCTATTGTTGTATTGTAAATACTTCTTTGTTGACAACATTTACTCTTATTTAAGCATTTTGCCTTCTTGCAAGAAGGGTATTTTTATGTTTAAAATAAGGGTAGGAGTATTGTTATGTCCTTCATCAAACTATATATATAAAAATGTCCATTCAAACAAAGAAGCCAACTATACTTTTGGTTGATGATCATGTTGGTTTTCGTGAGGGTTTAAAGCTCATTATGAAACTTGAAAATATTGCAACGATTATTGGAGAAGCATCAAATGGCCAGCAGTGCATTGACCTTCTTTCGAATACAAAACCTGATTTGATACTGATGGATATAGACATGCCTATAATGAATGGATTGGAAACAACAAAAAAGGCGATTGAACTAATACCTGATCTAAAAATAATGGCTTATTCCATGTTTGAAAACGAAATTTATTTTAACAAAATGGTTGAATTGGGAGCGAAGGGCTACTTTTTGAAATCAAGCGGAATCAGTGAACTGGAGAAAGCTATCAACATCGTGTTAGGTGGTGGTAAGTATTTCAAAAACAATAATATAGAAGCTATTTTATAACAATTATACAGATTAATCAGGAACACAATGAAAAAGGTTTTACAAAAACGAATGACATTTCTTGATATGAAACTTTTAAGTTTGGTAACCTTCATGGTTATTTCAATTTCAGGATTTTCACAAAGTGTTGGTATCAGTCCAACAGGAGCAACGACTCCGAATCCCGCAGCTGGATTGGATATCAACTTCACGAATAAAGGGTTGCTTTTTCCGCGACTTGCGCTTGTATCAACCACTAGTTTTGCTCCTCTGTCTGCTCATATAGCAGGTATGTTGGCATACAATACTTCGACCGTAAGTGATGTAAGTCCTGGCATCTATTATAACAATGGGACGAAATGGATTCCATTCTTTGCAAAAGCCACTGCTGCCGGAGATATTCAATATTGGGATGGTACTAGTTGGATAACTATACCGGCTGGACTTTCCGGTCAAACTTTACAAATTGATGGTTCCGGAGTTCCTGTTTGGGTTTCCGGAGTTCTTTCAACTGTAAATACTATTCAACTATCCGCCATTACCTCCACAACTGTCACTAGTGGTGGCATTGTTTTGAACGACGGTGGGTCTACGGTTACTGCCCGTGGAGTATGCTGGGCAACCACTTCCAATCCAACCATTTCTAACAATTTAACGAGTGATGGAACTGGAATTGGTAGTTATCCAAGTAGCATAACTGGATTGAGTTCCGGCACATTGTATTATGTACGAGCCTATGCGACTACTGCAGCTGGAACCTCGTATGGTAACCAGTATAGTTTTACGACTCTATAACATACAGTTCAGCAATAATATAGCATTTAAAAGTAAACGATATAAATTTTTAGAAAATGGAAGTCACTACACAAACGAAGAAAAGTAGATTTAATAAAAGGTTTTATTATCTACTCATTTCATTACTGGTTTCGCTATCTGGATTTTCTCAAAATGTTGGAATTAATTCCACCGGTTCTCAACCAAATGCATCTGCAGGTTTGGATGTGGATTTTTCCAATAAGGGGCTTCTTATCCCTAGGGTGGCTTTGACAAGTACGACGAGTTTTGCACCCTTATCAGCCCATGTTGCTGGTATGGTGGTGTATAATACTGCAACCGTAAGTGATGTGACACCGGGTTTTTATTACAACAACGGTACCAAGTGGACGCCTGGTTTTATTAAAGGACAATCGATTGGCGATATGCTTTATTGGAGTGGAACCGATTGGTTGCGAATTCCTATAGGTGTTACCGGCCAGTATTTGCAAATTTCAGGTTCAAATATTCCTACATGGGGTGGCAATATATTTGCAACCCTTTCCACCACATCGGCAAGTAGTATTGCTGCCAACACTGCTGCAAGCGGAGGTAATATAATTAGTGATGGTGGCTCAGCTGTATTGTCGAGGGGAATTTGTTGGAATACCGTGGGTGCTCCAACGATTGCAAGTACTAAAACAACGGATGCTTCGGGTATAGGAATTTTTACAAGCAGTATGACCGGTCTTATTGCAGGAACGACCTACCATGTCAGAGCGTATGCCATGAATAGTTATGTCATTAATTATGGTAATGAAATAACGTTCACCACGTTGGCTAGCGCTCCAGTAATTAATCCTACAAATTCAACAGCCGCTGCAACATCAATTACGGGCACTTCTGCTGTTACAGGTGGAAATTTTGCCACGGATGGTGGCTCACCCATAACTCAAAGAGGCGTTTGTTATGCGACAACGAGTGCTCCAACCATTGCGAATAGTAAGGTGATAGATCCTTCTTTAGGTGTCGGTTCATTTGTCAGTAACTTGACCGGTTTGGCTGGTGGAACCGTTTATTATGTCCGGTCCTATGCAACCAATAGTGTAGGTACGACGTACGGAACGCAAATTTCCTTTACAACATTGGTAACTCAACCAACTTTAGTAACTGTAGCAGCAAGTAGTATTGCTGGATCAACTGCAACAAGTGGTGCAAGTATGAGTTGGACTGGTGGTGGTTATTCAAATTATCAAAATTACGGTGTAGCCTATTCAACAGTATCAAATTCTGCAACACCTACTTTTGTTGCAACGAATACAAACAATGGCCCTGTAAACATTGCAACTCCCATTGCTCCATGGACAACAAACTTAACAGGACTTGTTGCAAATACAACCTATTACATACGGGCTTACCTTAATCTTTATGCCTCAGCTACAGGTTGGGTTACAATCTTTGGCAACGAGTTGAGCTTTACTACGACAGGTGCAACTGCTCCAATAATTGCTTCTACTTCAGCGATTACGAACTTATCGGCAAATACTGCAAATACTGGTGGAACGATTACTTCAGACGGAGGTTCCCCAATAACAGCAAAAGGTGTTTGTTGGAGTATTTCTCCTTCACCAACGTTAGGTGTTTCCAATTTCACCACAAATGGTACAGGTACTGCAACTTTCTCGAGCAGTGTGACTGGTCTGACAGGTAGTACAACCTACTATGTAAGAGCATATGCAACAAACAGTGTTGGTACCACGTATGGCCCAACGGATGTAACGTTTACGACATGGGTACAGGCTCCATATGCCTTAGGTCAAAATTTAGGTTGGGCATATTGTGCTTATGTTGCTCCAGATGGTAGCGGATATCTTGTAAGTCCGGATATTACACCTACTTCTCCAGCTACAACCTTTACATGGGGTTGTACGAATACACATGTTGCTGTTGGTACAGCGCTTGGAACCGGAAAAACCAATACGGATCTGATTATAGCTTCGTGCGGCGCCAATACGGCAGCAGGAGAAGCAAGAGCCTATACGGGTGGTGGTTACAATGACTGGTTCCTCCCTTCAAGCAGTGAGTTTCAATTGGTAGCAACAAATTATACGTTGTTTGGATTCTCTGGTGGATATACGAGCTATTTCACTTCCAGTGAAGCTGGAACAAATTATGCATATGCAAATAGTTATTTCTATACCGGATCGCAAGCTTATTCAAGTTCATCGCCTAGAATTGGTGACTCCTATACTCATGCCATAAGGGCAATGCGTTCATTTAGCGGCATTTCAACTCCGACAGTCACTACCGACGTAGTTGTAAATATTAGTTCTACCAGTGCAACATCTGGAGGAACAATTGGAACGGATGGTGGTGCTGCAGTGACTGCACGTGGCGTTTGCTGGAATACGGCAACAGCTCCAACCATTGCCAATTCAAAAACAACCGATGGAACAGGAATTGGATCGTATGCAAGCTCAATTACAGGACTGACATCCGGAACCAAGTATTATGTACGCGCTTATGCAACAAATAGTGCTGGAACCAATTATGGAAATGAAGTAAGCTTTACTGCCATTGCTCCTGTTAAGCCCACTTTGACAACTGATGCTATCACGTCATTGGCTGCTACAACAGCTACTTCTGGTGGTAATATTACTGCCGATGGTGGAGCTCTTTTGACTGCTTATGGCGTTTGTTGGAATACAGTCACAGCACCAACGATTACGACGAATGCAGGCATAACAAATGACTTTGCTGTCACAGGCCCGATTCCACTGGCTTTTGTAAGCGGTGTTACAGGTTTGACTCCCGGAACTACTTACCATCTTCGTGCTTACGCAACAACAAGTGCAGGAACTTCATATGGAAATGAAGAGGTTTTCACCCCCAGTAATCTCCCTGTAGTATCAACAGATCCAATGGGTAGTTTAGTCGGTGGAATTGCCGAAGGAAATTATACAGTTACGAGTGAAGGAGCAGGTGGAATGACGGATGTCGGTTTATGCTGGGGAACTTCTGTTGATCCAACTATTACTACAAACTCCGGAATAATTAGAGATCCTTACTATGATTATCTTACAGGTTTTTCAGTTAGTTATTCATTCCCTCTTGATATGACAGGCCTGACTGTAGGAACACTTTATCATGTTCGTGCCTATGCAACTAACGCTTCGGGTACTGCTTATGGTGCAGATATCACCTTTACAGCCACTGCTGCCACTTTAGGACAATATGCTATCCTGAATTATCAAGGTGGTTATGTATTTGATGTGGATGTAACAGGAACGCATGGATTATTAGGTTTAGCTTATAGTCCAGGTTCAACGGTGGATTGGGGTTGTACTTCATCAGTAACCGGAGCTACAGGAACTGTACTTGGAACTGGTTTGGCAAATAGTACAGCAATATTGGGTGATATTACAACAAATGGCTGTATAAGTGCAGCACCTGCAGGGGCATTTGCTCCACAACTTTGTCAATGGTACGATACTCCAAACTGGTATTTACCATCAAAAGATGAGTTAAATCTATTGTGGACAAATCGTAATGCGGATGCAACGGGAGCACTTGATGCTGCGCTTTCGGCAGCAATCGGTCTTGCTCCAATCTGGAGTTCATCGGAAGTAGATGCAACACATGCCTGGTCGTTAGACGGTGCAGCTGCAATGGTAAATACAGGTCTTAAAACGGACCAGAATAATGTTTGGCCAATCCGTTCCTTCTAATAATTAGTACAATGAAAAAATACTTAATATACGCAATCGCCATACTATTCACTTCGGGGTCGTATGCGCAGGGGGTCTACAACAACGGTGCGAAAATCACCGTTGGGACCGGCACCTACTTGGTAATTGGTGGTACAAATGGAAACCTGCGTAATGAAACCAATGCTTCGAATGGCTCGGTAGATTTAGCTGGAACGCTGGCTTTGACGGGCAATGTAACGAACAATGTT